>ULRF01034217.1_pt1 | contig 111377 bp, 94 predicted proteins | sample 1955131 | NCBI WGS metagenome assembly ULRF01 (sample SAMEA4835673, study PRJEB28245) | human gut metagenome | biome: gut microbiome; material: fecal sample | place: Denmark | collected 2008
TGGTTTTTTATTAAAGAATTAAACCATTCTGTAATGATTTGTGTAAACGCCGTTACGTGTTTTTCCCGCGTTTTCGATGAAGATTTTCAGTTTTCCGTCGTCGAGCCTTATTGTAAACGTCCAGACTGCGTCCGCCTTGAAATATCCATCTTCAAGCGTCGTGTCTGTCACGTAATAGAACGTGTACGTCGGGCACGGGTTGTCGCTGAAATAATCGGAAAGGTCGGTTTTTTTGAGAATTTTATAATAATACTCGTTGGTTGACGGCGAGTATTTTTCCAGACTGTAAGCGTTGATAGCGCCGAAACGTCCGTCGTATTTGGACTTGAAGTAATTAAGATACGCCTCGGCGTTTTGCGTGAACGAGTCTTCGTCGGGACATGCCTGATGGAACGAATATCCGTCGTTGTACCAATTCAGGTCAGAACTCATATCGCCGCTGAGTCCCGTGGGAGCGGGAAGAGCGGACAAACCTTTTTTGGCAAGTTCCGCTTCCGTAAACCATTTTGTATCGTCACGGATTTGCGTTTTGTTGTCATCGCCGTTACCGCCGCCTTTGTTGCACGCGGCAAGAAAAACGCCGCACGTCATGACAAGCGACAGGCACAATGCCATAATAATAATTTTTTTGAGTTTCATAATAAAACGTCCTTTTTGTTTATTTGATAATATGATACAACTTTTTTATCAGAATTGCAATATCCTATCTGAAAAATGGCATAAAAAAACCTTGCGAATAACGGCAAGGCTCAAAATGGAGCGGGTAACGGGAATCGAACCCGTGACCACAGCTTGGGAAGCTGTTGTTTTACCTCTAAACTATACCCGCAAGCAATAATAATTATATATATTTTGACAAAAAAATCAACTGATATTTACAATATGATTTTCTTGTTGTATAATATTTTTCAGACGGAGGCAACTATGAAAATCAATTTTAACGAAATGACGGAACAAACCATACCCAATTTCTTAGGCGGAAACGGCGACTACAACGTGAAAATGTACGTCGACGGCGAAGGCAACAAGATGATGGTCGGAAGACTTGCGCCCGGCTCGTCGCTGGGGCTTCATAGGCACGTGATAAATGCGGAAGCCATTTACGTTTTGTCGGGCGAGGGCGTCATGCACACCGACGATGGCGACGAATACCTGAAAGCCGGCGAATGCACGTTTTGCCCGAAAGGTCACGAACACAGTTTTGAAAACCGGAGCGAGAAGGACCTTGTCTTTTTCGGCGCGGTGATAAAATAAGAACAACGCAACAAAAAATAAAATAATAAAAACGCAACAAAAAAGCACCTGCAAAACTTTTTGCAGGTGCTTTTTTATTGACGATTATTTGTCTTCGTTTTCTTTTTCGGTTTCGTCTTCTGCCTTGTCTTCAAGGACGACTTCAACTTTTTCGTCGCTGTCGATGCCGACGTCGATTGTTTCGGTTGCCGCCGCTTTTTTGGCTTTTTTCTTGTTAATCATAATTTGCGCGAATGCGAACAGGGCGCAGAATACGATACCTACCATAAGCGACAAGCTGCCGATGTTGGTCTTGCCGTGCGAAACGCCGCTGATAAGGGCGGAAAGCCCGATAAGGATTGCGCCCGGGATAACTGCCATTTTGGGGTTTTTGACGATATATTTTCCGCCAAGACTTCCGAACAGAGCGTATACGACGCAACCGAAAGCGGGGGTGAGGTAAGGAGCGTTTTCGATTGCCTTTTGAAGGGGCGATACCGCAAGGCACAGCACCATAACCGCAATGATTAGCACCGTTACAAGCGAACTTATCGCAACCGCAATCGTGGACACGAGTTCGTTTTCTTCGGTGCCGAGTTCGGTCTCCGCAATCTCGTGCGCTTTGACGACGCAGGGGATTTTCAGGTTGGAAAGGTTGCCCGTGATAAACGCCAGATATTCGCCGTTGGTGCCGAGCATCGGTGCGTAAATGATGGGTTCCGAAATGCCCGAGCCCAGGTTAATTATGATAAGCGTAATAATGCCGCCGTCCGCAAAAACTGCCCAGTTGGGGGTGACTTTCAACGAAAAGCAGACGACAAACGGCACCGCAAGGATAAGCAAAATACCGATGGTATTCCAGATTCTGCCGATGGTGTGCCATTTTTTATTGTAATCGAAAAAGTCTTTTTCCTTTTGAGACATCGCCTCGTATTCGGCGCGTTGTTTTTCTTTTTTCTGTTCACGCGTTAATTTTTCTTTCTTACTCATAGTGTTCGCGCCTCCTTAAAATTGTCCCGTCGTGCCGCTGATAATGCCGACGACAAGCATTGCAAACAGCATTGAAAATGCAACCGAAAAGTCGTCCAGCCATTTCCAGTGGAGTTTCTTCACAAGGAAATCGGAAAGGACCATAAACAATGCCGCCACGATAACCGCAATGAAGTTGTAATAACTCGTGATGCGACCGGGCATTGCCGCAATCGCACCGATGGACATTGCAATGTAGCCGATAATCATACCTATGAAGGACACTTGGAACGCCAAGTCGCCAAGGTTGATGCCGTTGGGGTTTGCTTTTTTCGCGTCGCTTTCCAGGTTTTTCGTCGCCGCGTCGGGATCGACCGCGCCGCCGACTTTCATCGCGCCGAGTTTGGCAAGTTTCGGTTGAAGTTTTTTGTAAAACAAAACGACAAGTACGGGACCTGCAATGATTGCAACCGTCATAAGAGTGACGATTGTGGCATAGTCTTGCGCCGTGACGCCCCTTGCGATAAGTTGAGTAAGACCGTCGGTGCTCCCTGTAATTGCCTTTGCCGCGCCGTCAGCCATCTGCGTCTCGTATTGCAGCGCGCCGATGACCGAAAGCCTGATTGCGGGGACGGTAATTCCCAGCGAGCCGATGAGCGTAACAACGCCGATACCGATACCGATTGCGGGCAAGACCGAAAAACTTGCGGACGTCTTGATGACCTTTTTGATTTTGGTCATATCCATGCCGATTTGTTTCGCTTTCTTTACCGATTTTACAAGATAAAAAATTGCTTCCGCCGAAATAAACACGACGATAAGGGCGTACATCAGATACATTACCCACGAGTCGGGGTTGAATCCGTTGAACCAGCCGAGGGAAGTATAAAACATAAAGTTCTCCTCTTTAATAAATTAAAGTATTAAGTTTATTTTACATTACGCGTATATAATAAGTCAAGATATTTTTTGTTTCGCACGGTAATTTGCAGGAAATTTCCCGAAAAAAGCGCAAAAAAAAGCCCCTCCGAAGAGAGGCCTTGATTTTGTCGTTTCCGATTACTTCTGAGTCTTAACCCATTTGGTAAGTTCGGTAAAGATGACGCCGAGACCGTATGCGCCCGCGTCGGGATGTCCGATGGACTTTTCGCCGACAACGCCCGCGCGACCGAGTCTCGCAGTGATTTGTTTGGTGTATTCCGCACCTTTGACAGCAGCGCGTGCGCCTTTTTCCATTGCTACGAACAGGCTGTCGCCTTCTTCCGCCGCTTTGGTAACTTCGTCTGCGCAGGGAACGAGAGCGTCGATAAGAGTCTTGTCGCCGACAACCGCGCCGTGACCGAACGAACGTTCACCGGTGGTTTGTACGCCTTTGACCGCGCCTTGCAGAATCTTGCCGAGAAGGGTTGCGTCAAGTTCGTCCGCATTTCCCGCCGCTTTGCCTGCATAACGGAATCCGCTTCCCCAGATGGGGCCTGACGCGCCGCCGCAATATTCCATAATGATATCGCTTGCGCTTGTAAGGAATGCGCCGATGTTGGCTTTGTCGCGGGTTGCCCAGTCTTTCTTCAACTGTCTGAAACCTTTTGCGATGCTCATACCGAAGTCGCCGTCGCCGCAGCTGTCCATATCGCAGAAGTGAACTTCGTTTTCGATGATGACGTCAGCCATTTTGTCAACGAGTGCGACGAAAGCAGCCGTATTCATTTTGGGTGCGAACACGGGTTTTTCGGTGAGTTCGTAAACCGCTTTCTTTTCAGCCTTTGCGGCTTTTTTTGCGGTTTCCGCTTTTTCCGCACATTCTTCTTTTGCAGCGGGAACGACGTTCATCGCTTTTGCAAGAGCGCGAACCGCAACGAGCGCGGCTTCCGCCTCTTCGCTTGCCGCCTCGCCCCAGGTAAGAGCGGGGGTGTTTACGGGAGCGTCAAGCAGTGCTTTGAGTTCGTCGTCGAGTTTTAAGAAAGTAATCGACGCGCCTTCCATATCAAGAGAAGTCATGTAGTTGCCGACAAGTGCGCGGTGCACTTTGAAGCCTTCTTTTGCGATGACTTTGTTGACGGAGTTGTTGAGTACGTAAAGTTCCGACAAAGGAGTGCCGCCGAAGCCGTTTACGATAACCGCGATTTCGTCGCCTTTTTTGAGTTGGATGACGGCGTTGTCTTTAACGCGCGCGACCATCTTTTCGGCAAGTTCGTCGGAGGTGACGAATTTTTCGGTTGCAACGCCGGGTTCGCCGTGGATACCTACGCCGAATTCCATGTTTTCGTCCGCAAGTTCAAAAATAGGCGTGCCTTTTGCGGGGGGCGTGCAGGAAGAAATCGCAAAGCCGATACTTGCAACGTTATCAATGACTTTCTGAGCGATCCTTTTGACTTCGGGAAGGTCCTTGCCTTGTTCCGCCGCCGCGCCTGCGATTTTGTGTACGAACATCGTGCCGGCAACGCCGCGACGACCGACGGTGTACAAAGAGTCGGTGACGGCAACGTCGTCGTTTACGAATACGGCGTCGACGTTAATGTCGTCGTCTTCTTTGGCGCGTGCGCCTGCGTTGTTGAAGTTCATGCAGTCGCCCGAGTAGTTTTTGATGATAAGCAGCGTGCCTTTGTCGCTTGCGGTCGCCTTAATCGCTTCGTAAACCTGAATTTGCGAAGGGGACGCGAATACGTCGCCGCATACCGCCGCGTCGAGCATGCCTTTTCCTACGAAACCTGCGTGTGCGGGTTCGTGTCCGCTGCCGCCGCCCGAAATAAGGGTGACTTTGTTGCGGTTAATTTCCTTTTTCTTGACAACCTTAAACTTTTCAACGAATTCGAGCTCGGGATGCGCTGCCGCAAGACCGTGGCACATATCGTATACGAAAGTTTCGGGAGTGTTCATTATTTTTTTCATATCGCTAAGCCCTCGATTCGTCAGAGATTAGTGGCAGCAACCGCATTCTTCGTCTTCGCAGCCGTATTTGTATGCGTGGCCGATTGCGTCCGCCGTCTTGATTGCCGCAGCGACCATGTCGGGCGTAACGGGGAACGGCATGTTGTGGACGGATTCGTCGGGAATGCAGGTCTTTTCCGCAACCGCTTTAAGAAGGTCGTCGTCGATGCTGTCGGTGCCGAGGTCTTTAAGGCAGACGGGAAGTCCGACGGACAGGCAGAAGTCAAGAACTTCGTAAAGTTCGTCTTCGGGGCTGTTTTCAAGGACAAGCTGGCAAATCGTGCCGAACGCTACCATCTCGCCGTGGAAGAATTTCGTGTGAGCGGGAAGGAGGGTAAGACCGTCGTGGATTGCGTGCGCCGCTGCAAGACCGCCCGATTCAAAGCCGAGACCGGAAAGCAGAATGTTGGTTTCGATAATTCTTTCAAGAGCGGGGGTTACGACGTGCTGTTCGCATGCGGCAAGAGCCTTCGTGCCGTCGGAAAGAAGGGTTTTATAGCAAAGTTCCGCAAGGGCCGCCGCAGCCATCGTGCCGTAGCCGAGCATTTCGCCGGTTGCACGGTTTGCGCCGCAGGGAAGTCCTGCGTTAACGTTTGAGAACGATCTTACGTTTGCGCGTGCTTCGAAGTAGGTAGAAAGAGCGTCGCCCATGCCCGATACGAGGAAACGTGCGGGAGCGTTTGCGACAACCGTGGTGTCGATAAGTACTACGCTGGGATTCTGTTTGAAGTATGCGTAATCGTCAAAGTGATGATCGTCGGTGTAAAGAACCGCCGAGTGCGAAGTGGGAGCGTCGGTTGCGGCGATCGTCGGGCAGATAATCAGGTTGTTGCCCATAGCGACGCATTTTGCGGTGTCGATTGCTTTGCCGCCGCCAAGACCGATTGTGCAGGCGCAGTTGTTTTTCTTTGCGAAGTCTTGCATTTTCTTGACTTCGTTTCTGGAACATTCGCCGCCGAAATCGCAGGAATACAATTTGATGCCGAATTTCTTTTCGGTTGCCGCAAGCTTGTCTTTGACAAGATTCTTTGCGAACGGGTCGGCAATAAGCAACGCGCTGTCGCCGAATGTTTTAACGAAATAACCGAGGTTAAGAAGTTCGTCTTCGCCCTGGACGTATTTGCTGGGGCAGATAAATGCTTTTCTCATAATAAATCTCCTTTATATAAATTATATTGATTTTTATTCTTGGAAAACCAAGTAACAACTATATTATAAAACAACATAGCATAAATTACAATAAAAAAATCGGTCGAAAAATAAAAAAATTTTGAACGATAATGAGATTATTTTGCACTGTATCGACGATTATAAACAAAAACTGTCAAAATGACATATAAATTGACACAAAAGCAAATTGTTTTTTCGCGATTATGCAAGTAAATATACAAGACAATCCGCAAAAGTAATAGGAAAATTCCGACAATTCGTAGGAAATTTTTTCAGCATTATCGAATATTTTTGAACAAATTTTTGAAAAAGCGTTGAAATTGCCGTGCCGATGTTGTATAATCGCGTTGAGGGAAAATATGATTAATTACGAAAGCGAACTTGCTGCAACCATAAGAAATTGCGATTTCCAGAAATTACAGGACGAAATGGCAAAAGCCACAAAACTTGCGTGCATTACGGTGGACTATACGGGCGCGCCCGTTACCGCTCACAGTTGCTGCACGGATTTTTGCGCGCTCGTAAGAAATCACCCGGAATACAAACACCTTTGCGAAAAGTGCGACAGTCGCGGCGGACTTGAAGCGGCAAGGAATAAAAAACCGTACACTTACGTTTGTCATATGGGCGTCGTCGACGTTGCGATTCCCATTATTTACCAGAATCTTTACGTCGGCGCGGTTATGTGCGGTCAGATTTTACTGCCCGAGGCGGACAAAGCGCATATCGAGAAAATCTTTTCCGAAAAAAGCGCGGTCGACTTCGCCGAAAACGCAAAAGCTTATTACGATAAGCTCACCCTTATGTCAAAAGCCGACCTCGACGCAAACATCAGCCTTATAAATTACCTTTGCAATTACCGCTTGTCCAACGTTTTGTCGCAGTCCGGGAACGGCGCGCTGCCCGAAAATCAGACGTTCAGACGCATCAATAAAAACGCGTCGATTATTCAGCCCGCGATAAACTACATAAACGACAACTATACTTCGCCCGTGAAGCTTCAAACTCTTGCGTCGATGTGCGACGTCAGCGCAAGTTATTTCAGCAAACTTTTCAAAAAAGTCACCGGCGAAAACCTTATCGAACATCTCAACCGCCTGCGTATCGAGCGCGGGAAGAACGAGCTTCTTACGACAAACAAATCCGTGCAGACTATTGCAAAAGAAATCGGTTTCGACGACAGCGGATATTTCATCAAAGTTTTCAAGGGGGAGGTGGGGTGTACGCCCAGTGCGTTCCGCGACCTCAACTCTTTTTGAAAGCCGACAATTCGCGCCTTTTTGAGTTTTTCCGAGAACCTGAAAATCCGTGTACGCCAAGTACACTAGGATTTTCAGAACCCCGAAAGAAACGTCAAAAATCCATCAAATTCTCGGCTTTCAAAGGGAGAGTTTTCATAAAATTCTGACTTTTAAGGGATAGGGGCCCCCGCGGGATACTGTGTACTCGCGGGGAAAAGGAGCAAACGAGCAAAAGACAAACAAACATATTAAAATTAGTTTGTTTGGTCAAAAGCGAGATTTGCGACGCGTACGCGCCTTCGCAAGAACCCGTCAAGAACCCCGAAAATCCATCAAAATTCTGACTTTTAGGGTAGTTTATATTTATCAATTTCTCGGCTTTCAAAGGGAGTGATGTTATTGGAAAATATTGAACAAAAGTTGGAAAATATTGTCAAAACAAGGAAAATTCCGCCGTGGGCGGATTTTTTAATGGGAAAAAATTGCATTAAAAAAGGCACGCGGTTTGCGTGCCGATTTCGCTTTTATTTGTTATAAAGTGTTGTTGCCAAAAACGTTTTCTTCGTCGGACGAAATGCTGAAAACGGGGCGGGCGGGATCGTTTCCGTTGTAGTACGCGCGTCTTACGTCGTCATAAAATTTCACCGTCGAAGTCATAACGTACGGCGTCAGCCAAATATAAAGGATACCGAACGTGAACGCGCCCAGAATAAACCAGCCGACGAAACTCAGATACATCAGGAAAAGTTTGCCCTTATAGCCTTTCATAATGGCTTCGCTCTTTTTGAGAGTCTGCCATACGGAAAGGTCGGGCTCGTCGCGAAGGACGTAAGGGTACATCGAATACGCAAGCCCTTTGATAATGCCCGGGACGACAAGAAGTATCGCCCAAAGCGCGCACAAAATCGTATTCAGCACGACGACGCCGACTTGTTTGAAAAATATCTTTGCGGAATTGAAGCCGCCGAAAAGCACTTTCCATTTATTGACGTCTTCGCCGCGCGACCAGGCAAGCACGTTTTGAGCAACGCCGATATTCAAGGGGATAAGAACAATCATAATAAGCACGTTCAGGGCGTAATACCAGCCGAAAACGCTTGGCGAAATCTCCTTTGGGATATTGTCGGGATTGCCTGCGATTATGTCGGAAAGATTTGACAATCTGTCGCCGAAAATCCATTGCGGCAGCGAGTTTGCCAAAGACTCGATAATGCCGACGACAAGAAGTACCGACCAGAACATCCAGAGCCTTCCGCGAATGAAATCGCGCGCGTTTGATTTTATTACTTTGTTATCAAGCGGTGTGTAAAAATTATCCATATTTTTATTATAACAAAATCCGGATACATATTCAAGAGTTTGAAAAAAAATCTTGTAATAGATTATACGATATGTTATAATACCTAATGACTCCATACGGAAATTTTGACTTTTGGGAGAATATAATGAAAATCAGCGAACTTGTTAAAATTGTCGACGCCACGGTGTACGCACCTTCAAATAAAGACGTCGAAGGCGAAATCATGGGTGCGTTTGCATCCGATATGATGAGCGACGTCCTTGCGTTTGCGAAAAACCAGGACGTACTTATTTCGGGACTTTGCAACCCCCAGACCGTACGCACGGCGGTAATGCTGGATATGAAATGCATATTGCTTGTACGCGGCAAGATTCCAACCCCCGACATGATTACGCTTGCCCGCACAAACGACATCGTGCTTTTGTCCACGATGTATAAAATGTATACCACCTGCGGTATCCTTTACGAAAAAGGGCTGGGCTCAGGCGAATATCACGAATAATGAACTGTATCCACGTTGAGTTCGAAGTGCCCGGCAACAATTTTTTGTCGGCAGGGAGCGCAAGCGACTCGGTAAAAAGCACGCTTAAAAAACTCGGAGTGCCCGCGCCTGCGATAAGGCGGGTGGCGATTGCGATGTACGAGGCGGAAATCAATATGGTGATTCACGCCGGCGGGGGAAGGTGCTATGCCGACATTTTCGACGACCACATAAGAATAGTTATGAAAGACGAAGGCAACGGTATTGCCGACGTCGATCTTGCAATGCAGGAAGGCTATTCCACTGCGACCGACGACGTCAGAAATCTGGGTTTCGGCGCGGGAATGGGGCTTCCGAATATCAAAACGTATTCCGACAGATTGAAAATCGATACCGAAGTCGGCGTAGGCACGACGCTCACTATCGAAATCGACTTTGATTGACAAAATCGGTAGTTTAAGAGGGAAAAATGAACGAAGAAGTTAAATCTATGCTGAATACCGTTATGCTTGATCCCGACAAATGCAAGGGATGCATAACTTGTATGAAACGATGTCCGACCGAGGCAATCCGCGTGAGAAACGGCAAGGCGAAAGTCTTGTACGAACGGTGCGTTGCGTGCGGCGAGTGCGTAAGGCTGTGTCCGCATCAGGCAAAACTCGCAAGTTTTGACTCGTTCGACGTGATCAACAATTATAAATATAAAATCGCCGTGGTTGCGCCCGCTCTTTACGGGCAGTTCAACAACCTGGATGATATAAACATTATACTGAACGGGCTTTTGCAAATCGGTTTCGACGACGTGTTTGAAGTAAGCCGCGCGGCGGAACTCGTAACGGCTGCAACGAAAAAGTATATGAAACATCACAAGTACCAGCAACGCCCGATAATTTCGACGGCGTGTCCCGCGGTGCTCGAACTCATACTTGTCAGATTTCACTCGCTCGCCGACAGATTGCTGCCGATAAAAGCGCCCGTAGACATCGCCATAAACCTTGCAAGGGAAGAGGCGGTGAAAAAGGGAGTGAAAAAAGAAGATATCGGCGTGTTTTTCATTTCGCCTTGTCCTGCGAAAGTGTTTGCGCTGAAAACGGGAATGGGGCTTGAAAAACCCGAAGCCGACGGCGTTCTTGCGATTGCGGAAGTGTACAAAAAACTGTTGCCGGCAATGAAAAGCCTGACCGAGGTGAAACCGCTTGCAAAATCGGGAAGTCTGGGGCTTTCGTGGGCGTCGAGCGGCGGCGAAGCGGCAGGCGTATGCGACGTCAAGTTTCTGGCTGCCGACGGCATCGAAAACGTCATAAACGTTTTGAAAGAACTTGAAGACGATAAACTGCAATATCTTGACTTTGTGGAGCTTAACGCCTGCAACGGCGGTTGCGTCGGCGGCGTGCTGAACGTTGAAAACCCGTTTGTCGCAAAGGCGAGAATAAGGGCTCTTCGCAAGAATCTGAAATACACCGCAAGCGAGCCTATCGGAGAGGATAAGGACGAATCGTTTTACCTGTGGGATAAAATGCCGGAGGTCAAAGACGTATTCCGCCTTGACGAAAATAGGCGCGTGGCAATGCAAAAACTTGCCGTCATCGAAAACGTATTGTCAACCCTTCCGGGGCTTGACTGCGGCGGTTGCGGCGCACCGAGTTGCAGGGCTTTTGCGGAAGACGTCGCCGCAAACGAAGTAAGCAAGGACGAATGCGTAAGATACGAAAAATGAGGTTTATATGAAACTTTCGGAACTTAAAACCAAACTTTGTGCAAGAGAATTATATATGCCCGATCCCGAAAGGGAAGCGGACGGCGGTTACTGCGGCGACTTTCTGAGTTTCGTAATGCAGCGCGCTCCCGAGAACAGCGTATGGTTTACGGTGATGACAAACGTCAACGTCGCGGCGGTTGCGTCGCTTACGGGCGTTGCTGCCGTCGTTGTGTGCGAGGGCAGTAAATGCGACGCCCAGCTTGTTGAAAGAATCAAAAAAACCGAAGTTACGCTTTTTGAAACCGACCTGGATATTTTCGGCGCGGTGAAGGCGTTTTTAAGCGTTGAATAATGACGAAAATCCTGTATGATTTGCATATCCACAGCGCGTTGTCGCCGTGCGCGGACAACGATATGACGCCGGTGAATATCGGCGCGATGTCGTCCGCCAAAGGGTTGCAAATCATTGCCGTTGCCGACCATAACGCGATTGCGAACGTCGCTGCGGCAAGGGAAGTCGGCGAGGCTCTGGACGTTATCGTCGTGCCCGCGGTCGAATTGCAAACGCAGGAAGACGTGCATATACTTTGCCTGTTTGAAACGTTTGAAAACCTGCAAAGTTTTTTTGACGAAATAAGTTTCAAGGATTTGAAAAACCGCGAGGAAATTTTCGGCGAACAGCTTATTGTGTCAAGCGACGACGAGGTCATCGGCCGGGAAGAAAGGTTGTTGCTTGCAGGCGCGAATTTGTCCGAGCCCGATGTAAAGCCGCTTGTCGAAAAACACGGCGGAGTTGCGGTGCCGGCGCACGTCAATCGCGACGCAAACGGAATCGTGGCAATCCTCGGCGACGTGCCGGATTATTACACGGCGGTGGAACTTTCGTCCGACTGCGACGAAGAAACCGCCGCGATGTACGCAAAAAAATTCAGACTGATTTTCGACAGCGACAGCCATACTTTAAGCGATATCGGCAAAACGCAAAGATTTCTTGAAATCAATGAAATTAGCGAAAGGGGAATTTTATCATATTTAAGAGGTGAATAAAGTATGTTAAATTGCAAACAAGAAGTTGAAACCCGCGTTGAATGGATAAAAAATCTTCTGAAAACCACGGGAGCAAAAGGTATCGTTTACGGTAACTCCGGCGGTAAGGACTGCACCCTTGTCGGTATCCTTTCCAAAATGGCGACCGACAACGTAACGGGAATAATCATGCCTTGCGAAAGCAGCCGCAATTTCGGTATCGACAGGGAACACGCGATACTCGTCGGCGAAAAATACGACATCCCGCAAATCGAAATCGACCTGACGCCAGTCAAGCAAGCGTTCCGGAACGTGCTTTCGGACAGTATCGGCGACTGCGCGATGGCGTATGCAAACATAAATCCGCGCCTTCGTATGACGACGCTTTACGCATACGCTTATAAAAACAATCTTCTTGTCGCGGGCACCGGCAACCGCAGCGAAGCGATGATGGGCTATTTCACGAAATGGGGCGACGGAGCATACGATTTCAACGTCATTTCCGACCTGACCGTCAGGGAAATTTACGAGATTTTAAGGTATCTCGGCGCGCCGAACGAAATTATTGAAAAAGCACCGTCGGCAGGTTTGTACGAAGGGCAGACCGACGAGCAGGAAATGGGAATCAAATATTCGGAAATCGACGACTATCTTCTTCTTGGAAAGGGCGACGAAAAAACGATTGAGATTATTAAAAAGCGCATAAAGAATACCGCTCACAAGAGAAATCCTGCCGTTACTTTCAAAAAACCCGAATAAGCATATAAAAAATGATAACCCCGTGAAAATCGGGGTTTTTTCACGGCAAAAAAGGCGAAAAACTAATGCATTTTATTTATTTATAAAGAATATATATATTTTGATATATTACAATATATTTTGTATGCGTTTTGCTTTTCAAAAGCACGCGGATATGTTATAATAGCAATTAGTTAAATTTTTCACAAATATTCTAGTTTTACTCAGAGGGAAAGAAAATTTATCAAAACAAATCAGTAGGAGGACAAAATGGCAAAAATCAAACTCACGAAAGTTCCGTTTGCCGGTACGCCCGAACAGGACGCGAAACTTACCGAAAAACTCGACGAACTGAAAGGCGTTCCCGGTGCGCTTATGCCCGCGATGCAGACAGCGCAGGAAATTTACGGATACCTTCCCGTCGAAGTTCAGAAAAAGATTGCCGACGCACTGGACGTTTCGCTTGAAAAAGTTTTCGGCGTCGCGACATTCTATTCTCAATTTTCGTTGAATCCGAAGGGGCAGTATCAGATTTCGGTATGTCTCGGCACGGCATGTTACGTAAAGGGCAGCGGCGATCTTCTTGCCGCGATCGAGCGTGAACTCAACATCAAGCACGACGAATGCACGTCGGACGGCAGGTTTTCGCTGCTTGAAACAAGGTGCATCGGCTGCTGCGGACTTGCGCCCGTACTTACCATCAACGAAGACGTGTACGGCAAACTTGTACCCGCGGATATCCCCGGCATTATCGCAAAATACAAATAAGATATGAGAGAATTGTCGCTTAATATCCTGGATATCGTTGAAAACTCGGTGCGCGCCGGCGCGACGCTTATAAAAGTGTCGGTCATCGCGAAAGACGGTTTTCTCACGATTGAAATCGCCGACGACGGCAAGGGTATGAGCGAGGAGTTTTTAAGGAGCGTTACCGATCCGTTCACTACGACGCGCACGACGCGCAAAGTCGGAATGGGCATCCCCCTGTTCAAAATGGCGGCGGAAACCGCAAACGGCAGTTTCGATATAAAGTCGAAATTGGGGGCAGGTACGACGGTTACCGCAAAGTTCGAAATCGACAACGTCGATCGCGCGCCTCTCGGCAATCTTGCGGAAACGGCAGCGACGGAACTTTTCGACGGCACGCCCGATTTTGTCTGGACGTTTTCCGTGGACGACCGTTCGTATTCGTTCGATACCCGCGACCTTAAAAGTCAACTTGACGGAATTTCCGTCAACAATCCCGAAATAACGCATTTTGTAAAAGAATTATTAACCGAAAATTTTGAAACAGTCAGAGGAGGAACCGATTTATGAAATCAATAGCCGACATCAAGGCAATCAGAGATAAAATGCAAGCCGACAAAACGACGCGCGAAACGTCGAAAGACGGCGACGTGAGAATCGTCGTCGGCATGGCGACTTGCGGTATCGCTGCGGGCGCACGTCCCGTTTTCAATGCGCTTATCGACGAAGTTGCGAAACGTGATCTTGAAAACGTCAAGGTTACGCGCGCAGGCTGCATCGGTATGTGCAAACTTGAACCTATCGTCGAGGTTTTCGTGCCCGGCGAAGAAAAGGTAACTTACGTCAAAGTCGACGCCGACAAGGCGGTCGAAATCATTGAAAAACATATCGTCGGCGGCAACGTCGTCGAAGAATATCTTTTGAACGAATAGGAGGACGGTTATGTTCAGGTCACACGTTTTAATTTGCGGCGGTACGGGCTGTACCTCCAACCACAGCGCAGATCTTATCACGGAGTTCGAGCGTCAGATCAAAAATGCACACCTTGAAAACGACGTACAAATCGTTAAGACGGGCTGCTTCGGTCTTTGCGCGGTGGGCCCCATTTGCATCGTTTATCCCGAAGGCGCGTTTTACAGCGAAGTCAAGGTTGACGACGTCAAAGAAATCGTTGAAGAACACCTTGCGAAAGGTCGTCTTGTCGAAAGACTTCTGTACAAAGATCACAAGACCGCCGAAACCGTAAAATCGCTGCACGACAGCAACTTTATGAAAATGCAAACCCGCGTTGCGCTTCGTAACTGCGGCGTTATCAACCCCGAAAACATCGACGAATACATCGGCACCGACGGCTATCAGGCTTTAATCAAAGCATTGACGGAAATGAAACCGCAGGACGTCATCGACGTCATCAAGGCTTCGGGACTTCGCGGAAGGGGTGGCGGCGGCTTCCCCACCGGTCTTAAATGGCAATTCGCGAAAGACCAACCCGGTGACGATAAATTCGTATGCTGCAACGCCGACGAAGGCGATCCCGGCGCGTTCATGGACAGATCCGTTCTCGAAGGCGACCCCCACGCCGTGCTTGAAGCAATGGCAATCGCCGGATATGCAATCGGCGGACATCAGGGCTATATTTACGTCCGCGCGGAATACCCCATCGCCGTTCAACGTCTGAAAATCGCAATCAGACAGGCAAGGGAATACGGACTTATCGGTAAGAATATCCTTGGCACGGGCTTCGATTTCGATATCGACATTCGTCTGGGCTCCGGCGCGTTCGTATGCGGTGAAGAAACCGCTCTTATGACTTCGATCGAAGGCAACCGCGGCGAGCCTCGCCCCCGTCCTCCGTTCCCCGCAGTCAAAGGTTTGTTCGGAAAACCCACCATTCTTAACAACGTCGAAACGTACGCAAATATCGCGCAAATCATCTTGAAAGGCGCGGATTGGTTTGCTTCGATGGGCACCGAAAAATCCAAAGGCACGAAAGTTTTCGCACTCGGCGGCAAAATCGTCAACACCGGTCTTGTCGAAATCCCGATGGGTACGACGCTTCGTACCGTTATCGAAGACATCGGCGGCGGTATCCCCCACGGCAAAAAGTTCAAGGCGGCGCAAACGGGCGGTCCTTCGGGCGGCTGCATTCCCGCGGAACATTTCGATATTCCCATCGACTACGACAACCTTATCGCAATCGGCTCCATGATGGGCTCGGGCGGTATGATCGTCATGGACGAAGACAACTGCATGGTCGATATTGCAAAATTCTTCCTTAAATTTACCGTCGACGAAAGCTGCGGAAAATGCACGCCTTGCCGTATCGGTAACAGAAGACTTCTGGAATATCTTGAAAAAATCACGTCGGGCAAAGCAACGCTGCAAGACCTTGACGAGATGGAAAAACTTTGCTACTACATAAAGGCAAACAGCCTTTGCGGACTCGGTCAGACCGCGCCCAACCCCGTACTCTCGACGCTTCGTTATTTCCGCGACGAGTACGTGGCGCACGTTGTCGACAAGACTTGCCCCGCAGGCGTTTGCAAAGATTTGTTGAGTTACGAAATCACGGACGCGTGCAAAGGCTGCTCGCTTTGTTCCAGAAAATGCCCCGTCGGCGCAATCGACGGCGTCATCAAACAGAAATTCCATATCGACAAATCGAAGTGCATTAAGTGCGGCGTATGTATGGAAAGCTGCAAATTCAACGCTATCGTTAAAAAATAAGGTGGTGCGACTATGAGTGAAATGATTAACGTAAAAATTGATAATATTCCCGTTACCGTCGAAAAGGGCACGACTATCCTCGACGCGGCAAGAATTGCAGGCGTCAAAATCCCGACGTTGTGCTACCTTAAAGACATCAATGCTATCGGCGCGTGCCGCGTTTGCGTGTGCGAGGTCAAAGGCGCTCGTTCCCTTGTTGCGGCGTGCGTTTATCCCCTTGACCGCGAAGGCACGGAAGTGTTCACCAACACCCCGAAAATCCTTGAATACAGAAAAACCACGGTCGAACTTATTCTGAGCGACCACGACTATAACTGCACGAGCTGCGTCAGAAACAGAAGTTGCGAACTTCAAGAACTTGCGCTTGAACTCGGCTGCGATTCCGAACGCTTCAAGGGCGAAAAATCGAATTATCCCGTCGATACGAGCACGTCGTATCTTATCCGCGACAACAACAAGTGCGTGCTTTGTCGTCGTTGCGTGGCTGCCTGCAAAGAATATCAGGCCGTCGCGGTTATCGGCGCAAACGCCCGCGGATTCGACACGCATATCGCTTGCGCGTTTGAAACCAACCTTTCGGACAATCCTTGCGTCGGCTGCGGTCAATGTATCGAAGTATGCCCCACGGGCGCACTTCGCGAAAAGGACGAAATCGACGACGTCATCCGCGACCTTGCGAACCCCGATAAGTACGTTATCGTCGGCACCGCTCCCGCAACGCGCATTGGTATCGGCGAAGAATTCGGATATCCCGTCGGCAGCAATACCGAGGGCAAAATGGTTGCGGCATTAAGACGCCTCGGTTTCAACAACGTCTTCGACGTCGATTTCACCGCCGACCTTACCATTATGGAAGAAGGCTATGAGTTCCTCGGAAGAGTTACGAACGGCGGCGTGCTGCCTATGATGACTTCCTGCTCGCCCGGCTGGATTAAGTTTGTGGAACATTATTATCCCGAACTTATCCCCAACCTTTCGTCCTGCAAATCGCCGCAACAAATGTTCGGCGCAGTGTGCAAAACCTATTACGCAGAAAAACTCGGTATCCCCGCGGAAAAAATCAGCGTAGTATCCATTATGCCTTGTACCGCCAAAAAGTTTGAAAAAGGTCGTCCCTTCCAGAGTGCGGCTGGCGTTCCCGACATCGATCACGTCCTGACCACAAGGGAACTTGCAAGACTTATTAAACGCAAAGGTATTTTGTTCAACAACCTTCCCGACGAAGAATACGACGTGCCGTTCGGCATCGGCTCGGGCGCAGGTCTTATCTTCGGCGTAACGGGCGGCGTTATGGAAGCGGCTCTCCGTACCCTGCAAGACGTCCTTACCGGAAAATCGCAGAACAAGATCGACTTCACCGCAGTGCGCGGCGTCGAAGGAATTAAGGAAGCGAAATACGTGCTTCCCGTCAACGGCAAAGATACCGAAATCAAGGTTGCCGTCGCGTCCAGCCTGAAAAACGCAAAAACCCTTATGGACCTTGTCAAAGCGGGTAAGGCGGATTATCACTTCATCGAAATTATGACTTGCCCCGGCGGTTGCGTAAACGGCGGCGGACAGCCCATTAAGGACGCTTATACGAGAAATACCACCGACATTCGCGCAGAACGCGCAAAGGCCGTATATGACGCCGATAAGGGTATGAAACTGCGTAAATCGCACGAGAACCCCTACGTCAAGGCTTTGTATGAGGAGTATTTCGACAAGCCCAACAGCCACAGGGCGCACGAAGTGTTGCACACGAAATACGTCGTCCGCGGCAAATAAGCGAAACCCAACCCAAAACAAAAGCACCGAGCAATCGGTGCTTTTTCGTTGTAAAAAAAACTGTTTCTTATAATTTAAGCGGTCTAAAAAGAAAAACCGATACAAAAGTATCGGTTTCTTCAAAAGTGGTCTGGGTGAGAAGATTTGAACTTCCGGCCTCTTGAACCCCATGGGCAAAAAATAACTAAAAATGAGTAAAAATTAACGTTTTTTTGCTATTTTCGGCGTTTTTGGGTATTTTTTATAAGTTCAAAATTCTTCAATTTGTGTCGGAATTTGTGTCAAAGTAAGAATTAAGCCGTAAGGCTTGTTCTTTGTGGAAGTCTAAATTCACGTGAGAATAGATGTTTGCGGTGGTTTCGAAGTCCGCATGACCGAGCCATATTTGAACGGTTTTCATATTCACGCCGGCTTCGAGACAACGCGTCGCAAAAGTATGGCGAAGGTCGTGCAATTTATGATTCGGACAAAATCTTTTGAAATCACGTGTTACCGTGTCTTCATGAACCGAAGCGAAGTAATATCCGTTTTCATCTGGTGTCAATGTTTGAAGATATTCGTCAAGCCTTTTAAAAAGCGGGATTATTCGTTCGCTGTTTTGCGTTTTCGTTCCGTGGATATACACAATTCCTTTTTTGCGATCGACGTCTTTTACGTTGAATTTAAAGGCTTCGCTTCTTCGGCAGCCGGTTAAGATATAGAAGTTGAAAAGGCTTTCGAGATAATGACCTTTAATGTCTGATAAGAATTGTTTTTCTTCTTCTTGCGTTAGGGCAGAGCCGTTTTTTGATTTATAAGATAATTTCGCAAGGGTGATTGCCGGATTTTCTACGACGACTCTTGTTTTGAATGCAATGTCGAAGGCAGCCTTTAAAATGTTAGTTACATCGACGCGAGTTCTCATTGTTGGAACGTTGTTGATAATTACTTGTAAATGCGTTGTCGTAACGCTTGTCAGAGGCATATCTTTTCCGACGGTGACGTGTGTTCTGACTTGTCGAATGATTGAATCGGATTTATTATACGGTTTTTTGTACGTTTCGTACCAAAAATTCATCCATTCGAAGAAGGTATACGTTTTTTTGATTTGTTCCTTTTCTTTGAATTCTTGCAAGATTTTTCTTACTTTCTTTTTTACTTCGTCCGGCGAGTGTCCATAAACGCTTTTGCTTACGCCTTTTCGCATAACTCGTGTAAACCATCTTCCGTCCGGTCTTTTGATTATCGTGACTGTTCTGTACTTGTATTTATGCATGTCGTTTTTCTCCTGTAAAACGACACAAGTATCATTTGAGTTGTCAATGTTCCCCGGGTATATTACCTTAACCCATTGATAACCGTCTTTCGGCGGTGGTGATGATTGCGCTTCGATAAGCGCTTCGAGCTTTTTTGTAAGTTCTTTGAATAATGTTTTTTCTTGTTCGTCCATTATAATTTCTCCCTTTTGTGTGATAAGAAAATTATAATGGCGATTGCGCGTGCGTTCTCAGATAATCATTTGATAAGGTTAGCCTTATCAGAATCGCATCTGATTGGTTAGGGGTGGTGTAAACTTGCGGGCTTGACAAGGTTACTTTTCGCGTGATATACTTTTATTTGAGGTGGTTAGTCCTCAGTTTTCAATTCTTTGAGAATTTGTAAAATTACTAAAATCAATTGGAGTATGGTGATTAGTAACATTTGGGCTAACCTCCTTTTTTTATTTTCGTACAATCACGAGAAAGGAAGTTTGTCAAGTAGGGGACAGACAGCCGACGTTACCGAGTTTAATAAGGTTTTTTTGAGTAGATCTCCCACAATCTGGGAAGTTTCGAAAGTCAAAGCCTGTTTTTAGCCCGTTGGAATATCAACGGGCATTTTTTTATTCGTTTATTTGTCCTTTTTTTAATTTTGCAAATTTTATATCCATTATTGCGTCAACGTCTTTCATATCGTTTTCTGTTGTGCATATTAATGTAATTCCTTTTTCTTTGTATTTTGGAATTTTGTATTCTTTTCTTTTTGTGTATTCTAAATTTTCTTCGCCATATCCCCAGTGTTCGATATATATATCTAATTCCGGTAAATAAAAATCGGGTTTGAATTGTTCCTCGCCGATGGTGAGTGTTTTTTCGTATGCGTGTGCAATTTTATGTTCAAAAAGATAGTTGTCTATATCGCGTTCTGATTTGCTTTTAACAATATGTCCATCTTTGCAAGTATATATCCCTTCGTATGAATCGTCTAAAAGTTCGATTTTTTGATCTTTGGAAACTTTGATTTTGAATAGAAGAGTTTTGTTTTTGTATTTATCATAGTGTTCTTTGCAAAATAAATAGTCCCCACTTTCTTTTCCGCAAATTATACAATGCTTGCTTTCGTTGATTTCTTTTGTTGTTTCTTTTTTGCATTCGCAAATTTCGTCGGTATTATTTCATTTTCCGCAAATTGGGCATTGTTCAATTAAGCCGTCGCGTAAATCTTTTCCGCATTTGCTACATAATCCGTCTTTTCGTGGATATTTTCCGTAAACAAGATATGTGGGTTGTCCGCAAATAGGGCATACGTTTTCTGCTTGTTTCATAATTTTCTCCTTATTGTTTGTTATTCTTCTTCGGAAAGGAAGTCGATATATTTGTAGGCGATCTTCTTTTTTATATCGGGCAGGGCGCGAAGTTTATCAATGAGTTGATTTTCGTCTTTGGATAGTTGATTTCCATAAATCATAATTGCGCCGTCTTCATCTTCACGTCCAACAAGATAATCAATACTGCAACCGAAAAAATCCGCAAGTTTAATTAATGATTCAATATCAGGTTCGTTTCTTCCGGTTTCATAATGGTTGTAAGTTTGATATGGTATGTTGATTTTTTTAGCAACATCTTTTTGAGTTAAGTTTTTTGATTCTCTAATGTTTTTAATGTTTTTCATCTTGTTCACCTATATAAAATATACAAAAAAGAGATATTTTTATCTTGACAATCTCTGAAATGTATATTATCATATAATTGATATCTCTAAAATAGAGATTGCAAAAAGGAAGAAAAGTTATGGCAAAGAAAAAGGAATTAACAAGCGGTCAGACGTCTGACCAAAACATTGAAAGTATCAATCTGGACGTTCTTCCCGAAGTGGAAGAAGGTTATAAGCCGAAGTTTGAGTGTAATGACCTTTCGGAATTCTTCACTCCGAAGGACTTTGCATTTATGCTGATTGATTTTCCAAAACAGTTTGAAAAGTATAAGTCCCGGTCAGAGAAAAAAATTTATTCGAGTTTCGGAACGCCGATTCACAAATATTATAAAAAGTTCAGATTATATATTTATCCGACTTTTAAACATTGGAGCAGCAATACAATTTATGACGAAGTAAAATTTGTTTTTAATGTAACTTCGAAAAAGTTAACATTGACGGAAGTCAAGGAAATGGGATATCAGGCGTTCCGTGAGTTTCTTTTGGATTCAGCGAAGATATACGAGTTTCCGACTGATCTTTCTGTTAAGCCTGCCGGGGTGGACGATTTCTTTTTCGACACTTGTGTGAAGATTGATAAGCAGATTGAAAACGCGCAAGCAAGTTTTGAAAACACTTGTTGTTATTTAAATGATATAAAGTTGTCGAAAGGCAATATCGAAAGATACGGCTGCAAGGATATATATGATTTTGCCGAAAGGCGTTTCGGAATAGGGCGGACTTCAACGAAAAACTTTTTGGCAATTTACGAAAAGTTTATGTCCGGTGTTGTTCTGAAAGAAGATTATCGCGGATATAAGCAGTCGCAGCTTATGGAGCTTTTGCCGGTATCTGATGACGTTATCAAGTCTTCATTCAAGCCGGAAATGTCCGTTAAGCAAATCCGGGAAAAGAAAAAAGAACTTGTCGGTACTCTTTCCGACAAGGAAGTTAAGACGAAAAAAGAAAAAACCGCAAAGGTTCAGACTGTGAAAATCGAAGTTCCGACTTTCGTTGAGTTTTACGAAAGCAATTTCAGACACGAAGTAAATGATTATAACGACGGATATAACGAAGCGCTGCGTGACGTATTGGAACTTTTGTCGTCCGAAAGCGGTGTTGAAATTAAGGTAAACGTATGAAAGATGAAATTTTGAAAGGTTTCGGAAGGCTTGCCGGGAAGCTCATTGCGGCGGTTATATCGCTTGTTGTTGTTGCAATTCTTATATATCTGGCTGTATGCGGGATTTTGTCTTGGGTGCGCGGCGAGGCGTTTTTGGACAGCGTGCGTTATCTTTGGGGACTTATCGTAAAGAGGTAATATGGCGGAATTTTATATTTGTGACAAAAACGGGCAGTTCTTTATGGGATATAAGGAATGTGCAAAAACGAAAAGACCGTTATTTGTGCCCTGCAAGGCGCTTGCAGCAAGGTATAAATCTGATGTGGACGCGCGTCATCGTGTGTGTGAGTTGAATACGATCACCGAAAAGCACCGTCCGTTTCAGATTATATCGGATTCAATAAAACTATAATACTCGGCTCCCAGAGTTAAGGGAAAAGGAAGAAAAGATGAAAGGTAAATTCAACGTACAATTTATGGTGAAACAAGAACCCAACCGCGAGAAAGGCAAGACGAAGTTCCATTACGTCGGTCTTGTTACGGATAAGGCGGTTGTCAACGATCTTGCGAAAGAGGGCACGGCGATCGACTTCTGGTCCGAAGATGACCTGAGTGTAGTAGGTAATGCGCTGTATGAGTGCTTGTTGGACGTCACGTCGGTCGGCGAAAACCAAATTGTCCGGTTTGTCAAGTTCGTTGGCGACGCCGTTGAAATTCCGTTTTAGGGGGTGATTGAAATCTAATACTTTTGTTCTCAAACAATTCATCTCTTTGGGTTAAAAGAAGTTCCCGTGTTCCGAAGAAAGGCGGGGCGCGGGAAAATCTTTTATTAAAGAATAAACGTTACGAATAATCGAAACGTAGAAAAACGAGGTAAGTATGGATAAATCATACGAAAAAGGAAAACGTTGGGGATATGCAATTTTTCGTCAGAATGTTGATGATTTTGGTGAATTGGGCATTGCTAAGTCTGATAAAGCTTCTCGAACCTGTTCCAAATATTTAAAAGAAAATAAACGTAAAGGCAAGGCTCTTACAAAATCCGAAAAGAATTTTTTTAAGGGTGTTGTTGACGGAATGCAAGAGTTTTATAACAAGCTATAAAATAACCGTTCCGAATAATCGAAACGGTTAAGTAGCAACAACACATTACCATAATGTATCCCAAACATATTGTTACTTTGTATATGCGACTGCGCCCATATACTTCCATCAAGTGGACCCGGGATACCGCAATAAATATTATAAAGGAAGGTGATTGCTTTTGTCAAGTCAAAAATCTGGACAAGTTTCCGGCTTAAAAGTTGTTTCGGCCGATGAGGTTTGGAAACGACGAAAAAACGGCGGTATGTATCTGGATCGTGAGAAGTATGACATTTACGGTAAGGTAATTAAAGGTTGTGGCTTTGTTACCGAGGCGCGAAATCCGGATAGTAACGAGGTTTTTAAGGAAGATTTTGTAAATCTTTCAAATTCAACAAAAAGTGCGATATCTACGCATTTGTTTAAGACAAAAAACGGTAAACCAAATAAAAAAAAGGTTTGTTATTTGGTAAAAGTAAAAAAATCGAGGTGAAAAAATGAGTTTATCTCTGAAAGAAAAGAAGATTTTTCGTTCCGGGTTTTGTGCCGGATATAAAAAAGGAAAAATAAAACGTTCGTCGGTAAAAAGTAATAAGCCGAAATATAAGAACGGACAAAAAATCGATTCCGCAAGTGGGCGGTTTGAGATTGTCGGTTATGATCCGGTCAGGGCAGACGTTCATACAAATCGTATTGAATATGCTTATCGGATTAAAACGCCGAATGGAACGTATTCGTCTGTGCCGGATTGGGAAATTGATCGTCTTGTGAAACTTGGCAGATATGTTCCTGTAAAGGATTGTAAAAAACCCGTCAAAAAGGCGGCGGAAAAATCTAACGTAAGGAAGGTGAAAAAATGAAAAACATGATTGTAACACAATATCAGATGAAACGTGCCGAAAGGAAAAAGTGGTTTATTGCTACTTTGGTAATTCTTATGGCATTTTCTGCTCTGATAGGAACTTTTTGTGCGACACGCTCCGGGACTTCCGCAAAAGCGTCAACCTCGACGGATTCCGCGACGAGCAATCATATGATTCTGTTTGATAAAGGTACAGGCGGCAAATATGAAGCATTTGAGGGAAGTTCACAAGGCGGCGAATGGGTTGAAAAAACCGGTTTAATGTACTGGAAGTTTTATGCTCCGCGTTATGCTTCAAATTTTAACATTAAGTATTTTTTTAATACGAGTTACGGACAGTCTTCATATACGTTTAATACTAAGTGTTCGACTGTCAGAATCGGGGATTCGTTCGGTTTGTCAAATGATATCGAAACGGCTACTATCTGTCTTCAAAAAGATAGTTCGAATCCAAAATATGACGTATATACGGTTGTTGCCGTAAAAAACGATCCGACGTATCCGTTTATCCTTAACGACAGAATGGAAATCACTTATGCGAATTATGACGATGGTCATATGTATTTTAAAGAATCTGGAACAGATGGACAACTTACGATGTATTCCGGTAGTTCGCAAGGTGTAACCGAGACTGTTAAGACTAACTTAACATGGTGGAAGTTCGCTGCTCCTAAGGGTGCTGAAACTAAACGTCTTTATTATACATTTGGTCAGGGTATGGGAACCAAAACGATTACCTTATCGGATAATGAGGCGACTAATATCGGAGGACATCCCGGTTATGCAGAAACGGTTTACGGATATCAGATTGTCCCGAAAAAAGTAACAAATGACGGGGATCTTTATGATACGTGGATTTTTTATGCTGTCGGTCAGGCTATGGAATTACAACATGATTCATCGAATGCTTTACGTGTTATGTACAGTGGTAATATATCTTCGACGTCGGTGCCTCTTCCCGAAGATCCCGAAGCCCCGGAAGGATATCATTTTGTCGGTTGGTATTACGACGAAGCGTTTACAAATCCGTATAAGGAAGGCGACGTCATTACCGCGGATACCAACCTTTACGCAAAGTTTGAAAAAGACACTTATAAAATAACGTATATCGTAAACGGCAAACAATACGTCGTGTCCGAAGTTGCATACGGCGATCCGATAAACAACACCGTTCCCACCGGCATAGACGAAACGAACGTTTTCAGCGGTTGGTTTACGGACGCGGAATGCACGCAAGCGTTTGATTTCACTCAGACGGCGTCTTCGGATATTACTCTTTACGCAACGATCAAACTTAAAACTTACGACGTGAAGTTTTTCGTAAACGGTGAACTTTACGCAACGATCCAGGTGCCTCACGGTTACACGCTTGTTCGCCTTGCGAATTCATCTGAAACAGGTGCGGCGACGGCAGCTGCGGTTTTGGCAAGTTTCGAGTTTGATGAAAACGCCGAAGTGAACGCCGATACCGAAATAACCGAAGATAAAGAAGTTCAGGGAAAACTTTCCAAAAAGGCGGAAAAGTGGATTAATGTCGGCGCGTGGTTTGATAAGAACTGGCAGTGGGTTGTAGCAACGGCTGCTGCGTTGGTGGTTATCGTTGTCGGATCCGTTCTTGTCGCGGTGTACAAAAAGAGAGGTTAAGATATGAAAGATAACATAAAAAACTTCAAAAAATCGAAAATCTTTGTGTCGCTTTGTCTTATGATACTTGTGGCGATTTTCGCAAGTTGTCTGTCCGGCGCAAGCGTTGCGTTTGCCAACGACGGAGCGAACACCGAAGAAACGCCGGTAATACAAGATTTTACAAAGATGACCGAAGGCAGATATCCGTATAAAATCGGTGATAATCTGAAAGGAAAGTCGGCTGTTTTGGACTATAATCTTGTTTCTATTCTGAATTCTACTGATTTTAGGATTTTTGAACATCAGTGGATTAAGGAAGAAGGACGAAAAGAGGGCGATTTGCTTAAACTCGTTGAGTTTGAAGACAATGACGTTGATTATGTTGCTATGATCGCGGTTATGCGTAACGGCAATTTAAGATCAGATATTTCCGTTTCCGGCGTATTTGAAATTTTCAACGACGAAGAAGGTGATTTTACCATTGAAAAGGTAGCAGTTGCTAAAATAATATTCCCGTCCGATAAAGATTATATTCTTAAAACGAATATCGATTATCTCGTTCTTTCGTCTTATAATTCTATCGAGAAGTCGGCGAAATGGCTTTTGCCGGTGCAAAATCTGAGCGAGAACTTTATTAACGTTCCGAGAGAAAAGTACATTGAAAAAGCCGAATTATTAAAAGCTTTTCCGAAAGGAATCAATAATCCGAAAAATGTTTTTGCGGCGAATTTCAGTTACGGTTTTTCGGGTGAAATATCCGATATTGTTATCCAAGCGAAAGTAGGCGATCAGATTGCTTATATTCCTGTCCCGAACTTTATGTCAAGTGACAACTTTTTGTATGGGGAAGGTATAGAGATTCCGACTTTAATCGTAAGTTCTTATACCATAAACGAAAAAACGTTCTATTTTGCTATGAAATTTGAACGAGCGATTTATTTGGTATCTGACGACGGTGAACCGGTATCTGTGGATTTCGACGTATATTTCGCTTTCTTCGATGAAGACGTAAGCATTTGGGGTATTGAAAGCCCTGTTGCTTCGGTTGTTTCGATTGCGGACGGTGATAACGTTTCGGAAAACGTATTTCTTCCCGGTGCTCCGTTGGATAAATCTCTTGCGCCTGAAAAGGAAGGTTATAATTTTGTCGGTTTTGTCGATGAAGACGGCAACGTTCACGATACTGTTCCCGAAGGCGATGTCGTTCTTACGCCGAAATATGAGATCAGAACGTTGAAAGTTACGTTCGACACGGACGAGCCTAACATTGTTGACGTCGAATACGGCAAAACCGTTCAAAAGCCCGAAGATCCCGTCGTGCCCGAAGGATATGAGTTTGGCGGGTGGTACAAAGATTATAAACACCAAAATGCTTTTGATTTTGACGAGCCTATCACCGACGACGTTACGGTTTATCCGGAATTTATCAGGGTGAAAGTCGTTGAAAACGGCGGCAGCAAAGCCGAACTTAAAGCGTTCGGTCAAAAGTGCAACGAATGGTTTGCGAAAAACTGGAAGATCTTCACCCCGTGTGCCGTCGCCGGTGTTGCGATAATAATTTTTGCTATCGTCCTTGGCGTGAAAGCGAAAAGGTATAGATAGACATAATTTTCTTCCTGGTGCCCGGGGTGGTGATCTGCTGCCCCGGAACACCATTTTTTGAAGGTACATATTATGACAAACTTACGAAAACATTCCGCAAAATTTTGTCTTTTGTTTCTTGTTGTTCTGATGATTTTTGTGTCGTTGAACGTTATCAGTTCAAGTATTTCGTATGCGAACGATAATTTGTTAAGGTTTGACGGTACGTCGATTTTGGACGATTTGCACGGCAGTAAAGACGCAAACGGTAACGAGTTCGATATAACGAAATATCCGAAAAACGAAAACGGCGAATTGACGTTTTATAGTTTTGTGGAATACGGGTATTCATATTATCAGGATAAGCAGGATAATTATGCTTTGTATTTTTATCTGTATAATCCTCAACAGTTAAATTTTACAAAGAATATCGACGCAAACGTTATCCGAATGGGTGTTTCTCATAATGGCGATGAAGTAACCGATTATGAAGACTTTCACGTCCGTTTTATTTCGCGTACAACCGGGGACTATAACAATCTTTTCTATAAGTTCAAGATAATGGATCCGGAACGCAAGTTGCTGAAATCCGCGTCTGAATATGAAGGAAAGCACGGTTGTCGTAGATACGACGTTGCCGGTGTTTTTCTTAAAACTGCAAAAAACGAAGTTACTTTGGATAAAAATATCGGACATACATATAAGTGCAGCGGATATATGGCAACGTATGGAAAAGACGCTTCGGCACCGTCCACGTTTGTTTGTGACGCTTCTAAACTTGAAACGTTGGACATAAAAGTTTATCAGACAAGTTATCTGACAGGTGTATCGAGTGCGGGCGCGTATCATCATAATAACGTAAGTTCGGTATATTTCGGAATCCCGGAAAGGGTTTTCAATGAGTACGGTAATCTTTATGAGATTTACGCTCAGTGGTATGAGTGCAGAACCGCGCCGATTCTTGTGACGTCTAACCAGGGGTTTTATAATCAAGCTTTGTCGCGAAATCATTATTATTTGTCTGCAAATAATTCTGATAGTGATTATAAAGATACAGCGGTTGATTATGCTTTATATTTCGGGTTGACTTCGACTTATCTTAATGATGCGAATGGATATCAGGATACGAAAGATTATGAATGGGCTTACAATATCCGTTCTTGGACTGAAAGTACAGCTTTGCCTCGTAAGTATATAAGAAGAGCAGTTTTTAATGAATCGACTATTTTACCGTTTGTATTTTATAGTCCGTCTTACGAAGAAAAAGGTGCGTTTAATGTTATAAACAAACAAACGGTTGCCGGTGACGTTTCTTCTTCTGTTATCAGAGATTATATCTTGAATTACGGATCGTCCAACTTTGTTTCCTGGCATACGTCAAGGAATTTACCGTCTGAATTGTTTGTAAACGAAATCGATTCGGCGCGAGCGGAAAAAGGTATAAAAGTTGGCTTGAATAAAGTACGAACGAATTTAAGTGATACTTTTGATTTGAAATCTTGGAATTCCGAATATGGTCGTTGGTGGGATAAAATCGCTCAATACGGTTGGTCTTATCCTAAAAACGACGCATTGAGTGAAGAGCACGTCGGCGTTAAACCTTTTGAGGAAATTACGGCTGAGAAATTATTATCCGGGAATCTTGCTTACGATTTGCTTATCAACGAAAACGACGTGGACGCTTTTAGAACGTTTTGCAACGACGTGTTGAATAAAGAGGATAAAGAAATACCTTATTTATTCCGTTTTGCAGTGTCTGATTATACGTCATATCCTGTTGTAAGAAGGTATAAAGACGGTAAAAAAGAGAAAGAAGTCGAAGATTGTTATCTTGCACAGGAAACCGTGTTTTTCGACTTCAATATAATTACGATGACCTTTAAAGGCGAGGAAAGTTATTACACGTTACCCGTTATGCATACGCCTGTTGATGTTGTTCCCGGAGTTAAAGCTCCGGACGTTGAACTCACGCCCGGTGAACATATCGTAGATAAGACGTTGTCTGCTTTTGAGAAGTTTTTAAACGGTTTGAAAAACAGTGAGTTTTTGAACGTGTTAAAACTTATTGCCGTTATTTTGTTGACGATCATCTTTACGGTTTTGCTTTTTGCGTTTCTTGATAAACTTGTTGTAAGCCGTTTTGACAATCCGTGGGCAAAAGTTGGAATGGGGTTTGTTTGCTTGATTTTAGCGTTTGTAATATCCGCGTCTTGTGTTTTCTTGTGTGGAAGCGCGATATACGGTTCTGTTCATAAACTCGATTTCAACAGCGCGATGAATGCGTTCTGGAAAAATGTTATAAGAAGGTAATATATGAAAAATAAAAATAGGAAAAGAAAATCCGGCTGGGCTCGTACGAAAAGGTATCCGCATGGCGGTCATCCCGCAAATTATAAACGGAAGGGCGACGATATTGTGGAATATATTACTTTTACGCATTCGCCGGAAGTTGAGTTAAATAAAAAAAAGAATGTTCAGACCGTTCCTTTGAAAGATAATATAAGTGCTTCCGAGCGGGAAGAAAATCGTCGAAGAGGTCTGAAAGCAGGTGAAAATCGCTCGTACGCATATCCGAAAGTTTTTGTTGGAAAACGTTCGGCGTTGGGAAAAGAGGTCGATAGTTTTAACCCGACGGCATTTGATAAATTGAGAATTGAAAAAATGTTTAAACATTTTGAACGAGAACAAGTGCCGGAAACAGGTGGTAAACGAAAATATAAAAAGAAAAGTACATAAAAAAAGAAAGTGCCACAATCCCTTTCGGACTAATTCTGTGGGGGCTACAAGGCTTTTGCCGAGCCAAACACTTTCTGATAACAGTATATCAAATAATTTTGTTTTGTCAAGTAAATGAAGATAACAATCGATTATCAAGAATATGAACTCACCGGAAGTAACTACTGGTTTTTGCAAAATCAGTGGTTGCTCTGGATCATGTCTTCCAGAAATACTTACGTCTTCGGACCGCAAGGTTCCGGGAAGGATACTCTTATTGCTCATTTTCTTGAAATCTTGAACGGACTTCATTATTCGAATATCAGATACAACGATAATACCGTTGTAACGAAAATCAAAACGTTCGGTGCCGGGGATAATACGTTCGCGGATTTAATCAACGATACGTTGACGCCGTATGAATCGCCGTTTGTTGCCGGGACCACGCTTATTTGTTCGGACGCCGGGGCGTACTTTCCGTCTTCCGAATATAAAAAATTGGACGAAATGTATCCGTCAATGCCTATGTGGTTGGCGTTCTTACGTCAGATAGGACACAACTTTATTTGTAACTCGCAAGCGTACGGTCGCTTGTGGGTTAAAATTCGCGAGCAAATGGATTATTTTATCCGTTTGCTTGCCCCGGTGTTTATCAAAGATTATATTATTGTGAACGCAATAAGTTATGATCGCGCGGAAAGCGCAGAAGCCGGGTATTTGCCAACGTATAAAGAAGAAGACGCAGTGTCGCGCGGACTTATCGAATATCATTCATTTTTGGTTCCGACGTCAGAGCTTCAATTCGATTCGACTTATTTTAAAAAGAAACTTATTAAAGAGAAGAAATAAAGGTGGTGAAAAAAAATGATCAACAACAAAACTATCGAAGTAACGTTACCGGGGGAAGATTCATTTTTCTTTCGCCGTCGTGAACTTAAAAGCATTATTAAGCAAAATTGGAAAATGCTTAAAAAGGCAAAATGCGCGTATTGCGTCAGAGATTGTCGCGGAATGGGCGGATGCTATACGATTTTAAGTCAGACAAGGGCAATGGAACTTGCTTTGACCAGAGGAAAATGCGAACACCGTTTCGACCTTGAAGAAAACAAAGGACAGTTCGAAAACGAACTTGTGGAAACGAACGAAAAGCAATAAACCCGGCGGGCGAACCTCTTCGGCCTTAATCGACCAGAAACCGCGTCGAATGGGTCCCGCGTCAAACGCTTGATTGCGAACAGCAATTTTTCGCGCTTGCGCGAAAACGTTTGACGGGGGTTCCGACGTGGTAGCCTTTTACGGCAAGTCGAAAAGGAAGACCGCCGGAGAATCCCCGGATAATAATTGCCGTTCCCATGCGAACGTCGCAGGGAACGGCAAAACGATAACAATTTAATACGTGACACCATTCTTGTTTCTGGTGTCACAACTGTTACAAAAACTATGGGGTATCCACTCCGAGAAGTCCTTTTTTTGCCACAAATAAACACTGTTAATTATAAAAGGAAGAAGTTATGGAAAAGTATCAGGTCAAGAGTAAGTTTTCAGATGAAATCATTAAAAACCTTTGTGTAAGGGCAGACGGTGAGATTCAACGCGTAACTTACGAGAAACAGAATTATATTCTGAAAGAGGCCGAGGAAGGTCAGTTTGAACTTGTAATTTACAAAAAAGATTTTTATACGCCGAAATACGAAAGTATCGAGCAAGAAGCGTTGGAGGGTTTTTATTCGGATTATGAAGATATTCAGGTCTTAAAGTCTTTTTGTGGAACGCGACGTTTTTATCGAGATGAAAACGGTGTGGCAAACAGAGTAATAACGCCGGGTAAAAAGCCTGCAACGCTTGAAGACTTTATGCAAAGTCAGCGATTCGGAAACAAAAGGGCGATTAAAAACTTTTTTGATTACGCCTTGACTAATAAATGGGAATATTTCGTAACGTTGACGTTCCGTGATTCTGATATCCGAGGTAATCAACAACTTATGAGTGCGTCGTGGCGAAGTTTTATTAATGTTCTTCGAAGACGATCGGACGGAAAAGTTAAGGCTCTTGCGACGTATGAAGAATTTGAAAAAGGCGGATATCATTTGCATGCAATGCTTTCTGATATTGATTTGAACCTTGTTCCGGCGCGAAATAATAATAAGCAAAGCAAAGATTACGGAAAATTTATGTATTCAGAATTCGGACCGCAGCTAATGAATTGTACGGATTGGAATCTTGGATTTAATACTGTTGTGTGCTTGCGCCCGGATTCCGAAAACTGTAATATCGTCGGATATATGTCGAAGTATATGAATAAACGGTGCCCGGCAGATTTCGGAAACAGGCGATTTTATCGTACTCAAAATTTAACGGCGCGGAGCGCGTTTATAAGTAAGGGTGACGAAAGGGATTTTGGCGAGTTTATTGAAAATCTTGGCTTAGAACTTTATAAAGTGGATTATGCCGGGAATAAATACTACCGTAACTACGGTTTAAAGAAAGTGGAGGAAAAATTATGAATTGTAGTAAGTGTGTATTGCTTATGCCTTGTCTTATGCAGGAAAAGCCTAAACCGTGTGTGGCGTGCAGGAAACGCAAGTGCGTTGAGTGCGGTGAAAAGTGTTTATGTTCTTTTGACGGATTGAATTTGTTCAATGACGGTCTGACGGAACACGATTTAGGAAAACTTGTAAATTTATTCAAGGGTGCATTTGGTGAAATAGGCGATTATAGAAAAGAATATGCGACGTTTTGCAGGCAACTTGTTGAAAAGGATTTGGAATTTGTAGTTGAGTTTTACAAGTGGACAGTATGGTTTTCACCGTCGTTTTCCGTGAAAATACGTCTAATGTTTGAAGACGGTCCCTATAAGCAGTATTTTAAGCGATATTTTTAAGAAAATATACCCGAAAAAAATTTTTTACTCAAATAATATTTGTGTCAGAATTTGTGTCAAAGGTGATTTTTGGGTGATAAAAATAAAAGTCCGATAAGCCTGTAACCCAGTGTTCATCGGACTTTCTTATGGTCTGGGTGAGAAGATTTGAACTTCCGGCCTCTTGAACCCCATTCAAGCGCGCTACCAAACTGCGCCACACCCAGTAACTGTCAACGCAAGATATTATAATCAATATCTTATTATTTTGCAAGTAAAATCAAGGCGTTTTTCAGTTTTTGTTGCTTAATTTTTTATTGCGGCGGCTTATCACGAAATACAGTGCGGTAATTAAAACCGTTGCGGACGCAAGGACGATTGCCGCGATCTGACCGCCCGTAAGACCTTTGTCGATTTTGAGCGCGGAAGTCAGGATATAGCCTTGCTGACCGTTGTATTCGACAAGGGTGAATTTTGCCGACGCGTCGTAATCTTCCAGAAGTTTCAGTTTTGCGCCGTCGGGAACGTCAAACAAGACGCGCGACGTATCGTCGGGCATTGCGTAAACGTCGACGGTCGTGCCGACTCTTTGCGCCTTGGCTTTTGCATACACGTATTTTTTCGCGCTTTGGCTTGCCGCGACGTAGGACATAACGCTGGTTTTATAAACGTATCCGTATTTCGTTTTGCCGTCAATTTCGTAGGAAACTTTCAGAAATTCGCCGTTTATACCAAAGCCCGCGCAGTCGTCGACAAGGGTAAGGATTTGCGATTTGACAAAGGGCGTGCCGGTTTTTGCGCCCGGGTAATCGTACACCGAAACGTTGTCGAAAAGGGCAACGACTCTGCCAGAAAGCGCGGACGGCTCTTTGCGGATAAGGAAGGCGTCGGAATTCAACGTATATCCGAACTTTTTGTTTTTCGTCATCACGAAAAGCATATTGTCTTTTGCGTCGAGGATTGCCATTACGTCGCCTGCCGGGACAGCGTCGGAAATATCCAAAAAGTTATTGATTGACGAGTAAACGAGCGTGCCTTTTGAGTACGCGTAAGAAACGGTTTCGGACGAAATTTCGTCGGGGTTACACGGCTTGTCGTAAGCGGTTTCTTTGTTGTCGAAAGAATATGCTGTTTTCAAAAGCACGTTTTTAACGTTGTCGACAAGGTAAACGTCGCCGTTTGTCGATAAGTCGATTGCAACGCCAAAAAGACTTAATATTTCAAAATCGCCGTGTAAAGTTGCGGTTTTTGCAACTTCCAGCGCGCCTGCCGTACGAGCGACGGTTTTAAGGACAAAGCCTCTGTCGTCTTTGGACAGCACGACGGCGTTGCCGGTGTTGTCGACGTCAAACGAAATCGCGTTTTTCACGGATACCGAAAAATCGGTTGTTTTCGTTACTGCGGACAGTATACCGTTTGCAAGGGTGTAAACCGTCGGATTGTTGCCTCCGATTGCCTTGATTTCGGTCACGCCTGCGCGGGAATACGCAAACAATGAAAACTCGTTGCCGGAAAGTCCCGCGGTATAAATCGCCTTGGAATTTTTGTCGTATATCGCAACCGCGTCGTTTGTGAGAGAGATTGCGCCGACGTTTTTGTCGGTGTTAATCTCACGCAAGGAAAAGTCGGCGTTGTTCACGACGTAAACTTTTTTGCCGTCGGTGTAAGCGGTGTGAGTTGTATTTACGGCAACCGACGTTGCGTTTTTTGAAACCGAAAGTTTTTTGTAAGTGCCGTCGCCGAAAAAGAATTGAACGCGTGCGTTGGATTTATCCCAAACCGCGACGTTGCCGTTTTCGGAAAACACTTTTTCGGGGGAGTCGAACCATTTGTCTTTCGCGCTTTTGGAGCCGTAAGTTTCCTTTTCGTTCAAAGCCGAGTCGTATGTAATAATCGCGTTGTCGCCGACGGGGATTGTCGCGATGAATCTGCCGTCCGACGTAGCGTTTCTGACGGCGGGAAGGGCTGTTTTGACAAGAGTTTTATTTTCAAAATCGACCTTTGAAATTCTGCCGTCCGACACTGCGTACACGTCTTTTCCGACAGCGATAAGCGACGTTACGTTTTCGGAAATCGGAAATTCCGTTGTTTTATCAAGCACGAAATCGAGCGTCAGAATTTTGTGCTCGTTTACGAAATAAGCGTAGCGGTCGGTTGCCGCAAAAGCGGTCGATTTAATGATTTTGAACTCGCTGTCCTTAAAAGACGTAAAATCGCTGCCGTTGTACGCCCAGACGTTGATAAGAGAGTTATAAAGATAAAGCACGCCTTCGTAAGACGAAATATCGGTGACGATTTTGTCGCCGAGATCGACGTTGTTCTGCGTTTTGACGTCGCAAAGGCGGGAGCGGTTCGTGAGATAATAAAGCGTGCCGTTGGCAAATGCCAGATTTATGATTTTTTCACCGTCGGAAAGCGTCGGGGTGTAAACAAGATGCTCGCCGCCCGCCGTGAAAATTTTGTTTTCGTCCTTGTCGTAAACCGCGACGACGTCGTCCCGAATCGCCACGAGCGCAGGATTATTGAGATAAAGATATTTGTTTATGTCGGGGGAAATAACGGCGTATTCGCACGAATCGGCGGCGTCCGCAAACGAAACCGAGCCCGAAAAACCGCAGAAAACAGAAAGCCCCGCGGCTGCAACAACAAAAAATATAATAAGGTTTAATACTCTCTTTCGCATAGATAATATTATAAATAAGAATATATGATAAGTCAATTGCTAAATGATGTCAAAGTCGCTTGAAAAATGCCGTCCGATGTGTTAAAATATTCTGCGAGGTAAAATATGGCAAATAATAATAAATCAAGACACCGCCGTTTCGCGCCGCAGGTCGAGGTCAAGGGCGATAAGGAAGTTTTGTCCGCGCCGATCGAGTCGCTGGGGCTTCCCGAAGAAACGCTGGTTCTTTTGAAAAATAACAGGTTCAACACGGTGTTTGACATCGCGCGTCGTACCGAACGGGATATGTTCCGCGTGCAGACGTTCAACAAAAAACACCTTATCGCAGTCAAAAAAGCGATAAACGCAAAAGGTATAGATTTCCTGCCGTTCGTCAAAGAAGAAAAACCCGACGAACAAAAGAAACAGGATAATTTGCAGGAAAAATCCGCCGGAAGATCGCCCGATGCAAAACCGCAAGGCGTGCCACACGGCGAAAAACCGCAAAACAGGGATAATCGGCAGCAGAAAAACCGCGACCGCGGGAAGTGCGCTCAGCAGGACAACAGACTTTCCAAACCGCAAAACCAAAATTCCAAACAAAATCAGAAAAACGGACAAAAACAAAAACCGCAACAGGAAAGACGTCCCAAGGTCGAGTTGCCCGTCGAAGAATGGCTGAAAATTTCAAAAAACGGCAAATGGGGATTTTCCAACGGATTGACAACGGTAATCGAGCCGCGCTTTGACGAGGTGTTTTGTTTCAAAGACGGCGTGGCGTGCGTTGACGATAACGGAAAGTTCGGCTATATCGACACGAAAGGCGATTACGTTATCGAACCGAAATTCGAATGTGCAATGTCCTTCTCGGAAGGGCTTGCGGTGTTTTTCGAGGGCGAGAAGTGCGGATATATCAATAAGGAAGGGAACGTCGTGCTTCCCGCAAAATACGACGCTGCGACGGCTTTTGAAAACGGCAGGGCAAAGGTAAAAGAGTTCGGCAAATGGTCGACGATCGACACGGAAGGAAACACGCTCTGGTCAAAATAACGAAAACAAAAGCATAACGAAAACAAAAACTCTTGCGAAAGTGCAAGAGTTTTTTAATGCAAAAATATTTTTTTGCCGCGATTTTTCCAAATAGAAAAAGGCAACCCTAAGGTTGCCCCAATGTTTGTCTTTTTGACGTCAATACGTCGAAAAGACTTTGTATCGAAAATTATTCAGCCTTTGCCGCCTTTTTGGTGGTTTTCTTCTGAGGTGCGGCTTCGGCAGGTTTGGCTTCCGCTTTCAAAGCGTCAAGAGCGCGAGCAAGCGTCGCTTTCTTTCTGGAAGCGGTGTTGATATGATAAATGCCGTCGACTCTTGCGCTGTCGATTTCGCCGATTGCGGCGCGGTATGCGACTTCTGCGGTTGCAAGGTCTTTTGCCTCGACTGCGGCATTGAATTTTTTGATTGCGTTTTTAACTTTGGTTTTCTTTGCGCTGTTTCTTGCGTTTTCGATTGCGCTGACTTCTACGCGCTTTACTTGTGATTTAATGTTAGGCACAACAATAATCTCCTTTCAACTAATGTGCCTATAAATACTAACATAAAGAAAAAGAATTGGCAAGAAAAAAGCAACAATTTTTGAATTTTTCGCATAATATTTTTATGAAAAACGGCAATTTCAGGCTCGATATGGCAGAAGAAAGCGCGGATTTTTTGAAAATCGACGTAAAAACCGCGCAAAAAAGAGTCGGCGAAAACGTAACCGTCAGGGTAACTTGCGTGCAAAAAGACGAAGAATCCCGCGCATTGAACCGCGATAAAGGCAAATATATCACCGTCGACGCCGAAAAAAACGTGGCGTATCCGTCGGTGAAAAGGGACGTGACGGCGGCGGTAAAGGACGCAATCCGAAATCTTTCGTCAAAGGCGTTCAGAGAAAAACCGCGCGTTCTCGTGGCGGGGCTCGGCAACAGATACGTTGCGGCGGACGCGATAGGCCCGAAAACCGCCGACAATATCGAAACCGCGGGGAAGACCGAAATGTATGCGATTTCGACGGGAATTTACGCGATGACAGGGCTTGAAAGCGCGACGATAATAAGGGCGGTCGCGCGGGAGACGAAAGCCAATCTCGTCATCGTCGTGGACACGCTCGCAACCGCAAAACCTATGCGAGTTTTCAGAAGTTTTCAGCTTACCGACGCGGGGCTCGAACCGGGCAGCGCGACTCAGGCGGGGCGCGACAAAATCAACTTCAAAAGCGTGGGTGTACCCGTCATTGCAATCGGCGTCCCGACGTGCGTTTACGCAAAGCAAATCGTGCTCGATACACTTGAAAAATCGGGCGGATTAAGCCTTGCCAAAAAGTACGAAATCACGCACGAAATATTGAAAGAAAACGTATCGGCGCTGTATTGTCCGAAGGATTCCGAAGCCGCCGCAACCGTCGCCGCCGAAATAATAAAAGACGCGATAAACGGAACTTTTCAGGGAAAAACGCACTGATTCCGACTTATGAGCATATAATCATATATGCACAAAATCGGTATTTTAGACAGCGGAATAGGCGGATTAACAATCTGTTCGTACATTTTCAGGGTTATGCCGGACGTCAATATCTTATACTTCGCCGATACCTTAAACGCGCCGTACGGAAGTAAGGAGCGCAGGGAAGTTTACGCCGCCGTAAAAGCGGGCGTAAGTTATCTTTTCGACGCGGGCTGCGACGAAGTCGTCATCGCCTGCAACACCGCGACCACAACGTGCATCGGTGAACTTCGCAGGGAATTTTCAAAGCCGATAATCGGCACGGAGCCCGAACTTAAAAACGCTTTGAGCGGCGCGGAAAAACCGCTGCTTCTCGCAACACCGCTCACATACGAAAACATAAAAAACGATACCTTTGAAACCGCCGATACGACAAGCCTTTCAAAAATTATCGAAGAGTCGGTATTCTGCGAAAAAATAAGAAAAGATATTGCGTGCGCGCTCGTTTCCGAAAGCCGCAAAAAGGTGGTGCTCGGATGCACGCACTATTTGTATCTTGAAAAATTTTTGTCCTGCAAAACGTACGACGGCGGACGGGGAGTCGCAAACAGGGCGAAAAGCGTTCTCATCGCAAATTATCGGAAAACCCGTCGCGGCGGCAATTTGTTTATTGTGTTTTCGGGAAAGAAAAGTTTCATAAAATATCTGACGGCGTTTTCGGATTTCGACGCATACAACCGAAACAAAGTAGAACGATAAAATTCGTAATTCAAAATATAAAAAATCTTCTTGCCATATCGCCTTATATAAGTTATAATAGAAAGCGTTTTGATACTAAAATCCAATTAAGAGGTAAAATATGAGCAAGGTTACAACTGATATGATTCGCAATATCGCTTTAATCGGCCACTCCGGCGAGGGCAAAACTTCGCTTGCCGAAGCGATGTTATTCAACGCCAAAAACATCGACCGCCTCGGCAAGGTCGAAGACGGCAACACTACGATGGACTTCGACGCCGAAGAAATCAACAGAAAAATTTCGATAAGCCTCGCAGTCGCGTACGCAAACTGGAAAGGAAACAAAATCAACATTCTGGATTGCCCCGGCTTCTTCGATTTTGAGGGCGAGGTCGTTTCGGCACTTTCCGTTGCGGACAGCGCGATCATCGTTACGAGCGCAAGCGGTTCTCTTTCGGTAGGCACCGAAAAGATGCTGGAAATGTGCACCGACAGAAAAGTCCCGGCAATGGTTTTCATCAACCAGGTCAACAAGGACAACGCGGATTTCCGCGGCACCTACAACGCAATCGAACAGGCGTTCGGCAGCAAGGTTCTGCCCATTGAACTGCCCATTATCGAAGGCGGCAAGATGACGGGTTGGGTTGATATCCTTACCGGCAAAGCATACAAACTTTCGGCACCCGAACAGGAAATCGACGTTCCCGCCGATATGAAATCGGAAGTCGAAGAACTGAAAGGCAGACTTGTCGAACTCGCGGCGGAAACCGACGACGCTCTTATCGAAAAATACTTCGAGGGCGAAGAACTCACCGCGGAAGAACTTGAAAAAGGCGTACGTCAGGCAATCCTTAACGACAGCCTTATGCCTTTGATGGCAGGAAACGCAACCACTAGCGTCGGCGTTGCCAACCTTATGGATAAGATTTGCAAGTTCATGCCGTCACCCGTTCGCGACGTCAAAAAGACCGTCGACGGAAAAGACGTTGCCTGCGACGCAAACGGAGCGTTCTCCGCACAGGTATTCAAAGCGGTTGCCGACCCGTACGTCGGAAAACTTCTTTACTTCAAAGTGTATTCTGGCGTTTTGCACAGCGGCGACCAGATGCTCAACACCTGCTCCGAAAAACCCGAAAAAGCAAGCTCGCTTTACGTCCTTAAAGGCAAAAAACAAGAAGCCGCGGACGAACTCGTGGCAGGTGATATCGGCGCTCTTGCGAAACTCGTGTCCACCAACATCGGCGACACCCTTTGCGCGCCCGACGCCAAAATCAGATTTGCCCCCATCGACTTCCCCGAACCTGTTATCAGCCTTGCGGTAACAAGCGTGAAGTCCGGCGAAGAAGACAAAGTCATCAACGGTCTTAACCGTATGCTCGAAGAAGACAGCACGTTCAAACTTGAAAAGAACGCGGTCACCGGCGACGTCCTTATGAGCGGACTTGGCGAATCGCAACTCCAAATCATTTGCGCGCGTCTTAAAAACAAATTCGGCGTCGAGGCGAAACTTGCAGACCCGAAGATCGCATATCGCGAAACAATCCGCAAACCCGCCGAAGCCGAAGGTAAACATAAGAAACAATCGGGCGGCGCAGGGCAGTTCGGCGTTGTCAACATTAAGTTCGAGCCGGGCGCGGCAGACGGCGATTTCGAATTCGTCGACGCTATCGTCGGCGGCGCAGTCCCCAAACAGTTCATTCCCGCAGTCGAAAAAGGCTTGCGCGAAGCAATCAAAAACGGCGTCCTTGCAGGATATCCGATGGTCAATCTCAAAGCAACGTTGTTCGACGGCAAATACCATCCCGTCGACAGTAAGGAAATCGCGTTCATCACCGCTGCGAAACTTTCCTACAACGAAGCCTGCATGAAGGCAAATCCTTGCTTCCTTGAACCGATTATGGACGTCAAAATCACGATCCCCGACAGCTATATGGGCGATATCATGGGCGACATCACCAAACGTCGCGGCAGAATTATCGGCACCGATACCGTCGGCAAGAAGATGGTCCTGACCGCGGAAGCCCCGATGGCGGAAATGTTCCGTTACGCAACCGACCTCAACAGCATGACGCAAGGTCGCGGTCGCTTCAAAATGAGCTTCAACCGCTATGAGGAAGTCCCGTCGACTCTCAGCGCAAAGATTATCGAAGACGCCAAAAAGAGAGCAGCGGAAGCCGCAAAATAATTAGTAAATAATTGCTAAATCAGTTGCAAAAACAAAATTGTTGTGCTACTATGATTTAGCAATTTGTGCCGGTGTGATGGAATTGGCAGACGTAGTGGACTCAAAATCCACCGGTAGCGATACCGTGCCGGTTCGAGTCCGGCCACCGGCACCATTAAAAAATAAGACAACCAAAACGGTTGTCTTATTTTTTATGCCGCCTGTGAGCCGCACTGAACCCCGACGCATAGATTCGGGGACCCCGCGGGATACTTTGTACCCGTGGGGAAAAGGAATAAACAAGCAAAAGACAAACAAACAAATAAAATGCGTTTGTTTGGTCAAAAGCGCAGTTTGTGACGTGGCGTTCGGTGACCGTAGGGAACTTTTGCACGAATGTGCAAAGCCCCGGCCACCGGCACTTTATAGGTGGGTTGCATTATCGGCGTTCGATAACTTCGCTTTTGAAATCTCATATCATTTGCGATAATGATCACTTACTACTTAACGTTTTATTGTACCGAGAACAATAATTAAGCTTCAATACTTCAAAAATCCTATTTCCCAAAATATAAAAATGTTGATTTTTGGAAACTATTATTGTATAATAATAATCGAGGTGACGTGAATGAAACTTATTGAGCGCGATTTTTATCTTGAAAAACTTAAAAATGTAATTGGCACGCCAGATATAAAGGTAATTACAGGCGTACGTCGTAGCGGAAAATCGAAATTATTAGAAGCATTCATGCGATATTTACTTAATAATATTCCGAATGCCAACATTGTGCATATAAATTTTAACCTTGAAGAGTTTGAAAAGTTAAAAAATTATCATGCGTTGAATGCGTATATTGATAATGCATATGTGAAAAATGCTAATAATTTTGTTTTAATCGATGAAGTACAGCTTTGTCCGAACTTCGAACTTACTATAAACAGTATTCATGCACAAGAAAAATACGATATATATATTACGGGCTCGAATGCGTTTTTGCTGAGTTCCGATTTGGCAACTCTTTTTACCGGCAGAACGTTTGAAATCAAGGTTTATCCGTTTTCCTTTAAGGAGTATCTTGAATATTTTGAGCCGCAAAACATTTACGATGCGTTTGAAAATTACGTTAAAGAAGGCGGGATGGCAGGTTCCTACCTTTATCGAGACATAGAATCCAAATACGACTATATTAAAGAAGTTTTTGATACGCTCATCGTTCGGGATATAAGGCAAAAATATAAAATAAGAAATTCGGTATTGATGGATAGGCTTGTGGATTTTTTGATGGATAACATATCTAACCTTACTTCTGCTCGCAACATTGCCGATACTCTTACTTCAAATAAAGATAAAATCAACCACAAGACGATAAACAGTTATATTCAATATCTTTGTAATGCATTTGCGTTTTATAAAATTCGCAGATATGATATACATGGGAAAAAATATCTTTCGTCTAATGATAAGTACTATTTAAGCGACCACTCTTTCCGTTATGCAAAGTTGGGGACAAAAAATCTCGATTACGGAAGAGTTATGGAAAATATCGTCGCAATTGAGTTACTGCGCCGCGGATATGAGGTTTACGTCGGAGTTCTTTATAAGAAAGAAATTGATTTCGTAGCGATAAAGCGTAACGAAAAAATTTACATACAGGTTTCGGATAACATTTCCGATTCAGCGACGTTTAAGCGAGAAGTTACGCCGCTTTTGCAGATTAAAGACGCATATCCAAAGATGATTATTGCACGTACTCGACACGAACAATACGATTATGAAGGCGTCTCGGTTATCGATATCGCCGATTGGTTAACAAAATAATTCCCATTTTTTAATAAAAGTTGATTTTGGGAAGTATAATGATAGCAATATCAATTGTAGTCGAGAACTGCAAGAAGCCGAGAAGTCGGCTTTTTTATTTATAAAAAAGCGGCATAGGATTGACTTTTCCGCCGTGCCGGTGGTATAGTTTTATCGACAATATTTTTATGGGAATTTTTATGAACACGGTTGAAGAAAAACTCAAAAGAGCGCAAAAACTTATCACAAAAAACATAAGCACGGAAGAAATGCTTGAAGTATTGAAAATCATCGGCGTCGAAATGACGGCGGACGAAATCGAAAGTTATCGTTTGTGGGGCGACTACATGCCGCTCGGAGACGAGCATCCTTACACGAAATCCGAAAGATATCTGCATATTTTATGGGAGCTTATCGACAAAGTGCCGCTTGGCATAAACTGCACGTTCGCGATTCCGTTCAGGCAGACGATTGCGAAAAATCTTTTCAAAAAGTGCGGCGAAGGTTTTGTCGCGGCGGAAGGTTGCAGGTTCAATTACGGACACCAGATCGAGGTCGGCGACAACGTCAGTTGGAATATGGGCTGCTACGTCGACAGTAAGGGCGGCGTATCGTTCGGCGATTTTGCGATGCTTACCGAATACGTGAAAATTTTCTCGCACGGGCACAGCGAAGGCAACCATATGGAAAGGGATTATAAGCGCGTCGTCATAAAAGATTTTGCGAAACTTTACACAAACTGCACGATTCTTCCCGGGATAACGATCGGCACGGGCGCAATCGTGGCAACGGGCAGCATCGTCACGAAAGACGTGGACGATTACGTTCTTGTCAGCGGAATTCCCGCAAGGCCGATGAGAAAACGCGCCCTTGAAAGCACGAATCCCGACGACTACAACCAATATATGATGAAAAACAAACTTTTCCAAAAGTAACGAAAAGCGCAGAGAAGTCTGCGTTTTTTATTGAAAACTTTTCAAAAAAAGCAAATGTTTTCCCGTCAATTTTTTGCAATAATCGCTAATATATAGTATAATATTGTAAATTTACAGGAGATACGAGTATGAATATCTGGCACGATATCAACGAATCGCGAATCAAAAAAGACGATTTTATCGCTTGCATTGAAATTCCGAAGGGCAGCAAGAACAAGTACGAACTCGACAAGGAAACGGGGCTGCTGATTCTTGACCGCACGCTTTACACCTCGACGCACTATCCCGCAAACTACGGATTTATTCCGCGCACTTTAAGCGACGATAACGATCCGTTGGACGTCCTTGTGATTTGCAGCGAGGTTATTTCGCCGCTCACTCTTGTCAGGTGCTACCCGATCGGCGTAATATCGATGATCGACGACGGTATGGTCGACCATAAGGTGATTGCAATTCCGTTCAAAGATCCGATGTGGAACACTTACGACCATATCGGCGAGTTGCCGCCCCACATTATGGACGAAATGACGCATTTTCTGAACGTTTACAAACAACTTGAATACAAAACGACAACCGTTCTTGAAGTAAAAGAAAGGGATTTCGCCGAAATTATTATCGAGCAGAATATCAAACAATACCACGAAAAATTTGACAAAAAGGATAAATAAATTATGTATGATTGCATAGTTATCGGCGGTGGCGTCGTAGGCACCGCAGTTCTCGACGCGCTTTCGACAAGGGGCTACAAAACGCTGCTTATCGAAAAGGAAGACGACGTGGCGTCGGGGGCAAGCCGCGCAAACAGCGGCATAGCGCATGCCGGATACGATTGCGTCCCCGGAACGCTGAAAGCAAAATTCAACGTCGAAGGCAACAAAATGATGCCGTCGCTCACACGTGACCTTGACGTCCCGTTCAGAAAAACCGGAAGCCTTGTGCTTGCAGGTCGCGGCGGCGAAAAAGGTCTTTTGGAACTTCTGGAACGCGCGAAAGCGAACGGCGTCGACGCGCGAATCATCGACCGCGAAGAAATCGACAAAATTCAGGACGGAGTAAATCCCGAAATCGTCAGCGCGCTTTACGCAAAGGACGCGGGCATCGTTTCGCCGTATAAACTCACGATCGCGCTTTGCGACAGGGCAATTCTGAACGGCGCGGAAGTCCGCCTTGAAGAAAATATAGAAAGCATCCGCTTTGACAAAAAGTTTATCGTAAAAACCCAAAACGGCGAATACGAATCGAAATATCTTGTCAACAGCGCGGGCGGCGGCGCGTCCGACATCAACGCGCTTCTGTCCGACGAAACGTACGAAACCGCTTTCAGAAAAGGCGAATACTTCGTGCTTGACAAGACCGAAGGCACGCGCGTCAAAACCGTACTTTTCCCGCTTCCCGACGAAAACGGCAAAGGTATTCTCGTTGCGCCCACGGCGGACGGCAACGTGATTTACGGTCCTACGTCCGAAGCGTGCGAAGAAGACGACACGTCGTGCACGGCGAAAGGACTCGATCTTGTGCGACAGGGCGTATCGAAAGTTTTTGCAAACCCGAATTATCGCGCGGTTATCCGCGAGTATGCGGGCGTTCGCGCGGTGGTCGGCGAAGATTTTATCGTGAAACGCTCCGAAAAATACCACGACTTCTTTATCCTTGCGGGGATCTGCTCGCCGGGGCTTACGTCCGCGCCTTCCATCGGCAAATATATTGCGGACGAAATCGAAAAAGAGTATAAGGTCGAAAAGCCCGAAAACCCCGTGAAAGTTTTGCACCACGACAGGCTTAAAAATCTCACGGCGGAAGAACTTAACGAAAAGGTCAAAAATAATCCGAAATGGGGCAGAATTATCTGCCGTTGCGAAACCGTGACGGAAGCCGAAATCGTAAACGCGATTCATTCCCCGTTGCCGGCAACAACCGTCGACGCCGTAAAACGTCGCGTGCGCGCGGGTATGGGCAGGTGTCAGGGCGGATTTTGCGCGCCCCGCGTCATAGATATCCTTTCAAGGGAACTCGGTATCCCCGTAACCAAGGTCAAAAAAGGCGGCAAGGGATCGGAACTTGTAAAATGCCGTATCAAGGAGGACAACTGATGAAAAATTACGACGTGGTGATTATCGGCGGCGGTCCTGCCGGAATGGCGGCGGCGGTCGAGGCGAAAAAGAACGGCGCGGAAGTACTGATACTTGAACGCGACAATCGCCTGGGCGGCATACTCAATCAATGCATTCACAACGGCTTCGGTCTTCATTATTTCAAGGAAGAACTGACGGGGCCCGAATATGCGGCACGCTTCAAGAAAATGGTGGAAGAATGCGGCGCGGACGTCGTGCTCGAAGCCATGGTGCTGGAAATTTCAAGGGATAAATCGGTCACGTTTTTAAGTCCGAAAACAGGGCTTGAAACGGTGCAGGCGAAAGCAATCGTCCTAGCGATGGGTTGCAGGGAAAGGACTGCCGGCGCAATCCAACTGACAGGCACTCGTCCCGCGGGCGTTTATACCGCCGGTATGGCGCAAAGACTTTCCAACGTCGAAGGCTATCTCGTCGGCAAGAAAGTCGTGATTCTGGGCAGCGGCGACATCGGACTTATTATGGCGCGCCGTATGACTTTCGAGGGCGCAAAGGTTCTGAAAGTTCTGGAAGTCATGCCGTTCAGCAGCGGACTTAAACGAAACATCGTGCAGTGTCTGAACGACTACGATATTCCTCTTTTGTTCAATCATACGGTAACTCGCCTTGTCGGCAAGAACAGGCTGGAAGGCTTGTATTACGCCGAGGTCGACGAAAACCGCCGCGTGAAACCCGAGACCGAACAGTTTATCGAGTGCGACACGCTTTTGCTCTCCGTAGGGCTTATCCCCGAAAACGACCTTGTGAAAGAACTGCCCATCGAAATGAGCACGGTAACGTCGGGCGCGGTCGTCGACGAATATCGCCAGACGACGCTTTCGGGCGTATTCAGCGCGGGCAACGTTCTGCACGTGCACGACCTTGTCGACAACGTTTCGGCGGAAGGCATTATTGCCGGCAGAAGCGCGGCTTTATATGCACAAAACAAGCTTGTAAATGGCGAAAGCGTGCAGGTTAAAGCAATCGACGGCGTGAGATACGTGCTTCCGTCAAGGGTGTATAAGGGCGAAGGTTTCGTCACGATTTACTTCCGCGTCGGCGCAGAATACAGAAACGTATTCCTTGAAGTTTTAAGCGGCGATACCGTCGTCGTGTCCAAAAAATGCCAGATTCTCGCACCCGGCGAAATGGGTACGGTTATGGTCGATAAATCCAAAATTTGCGGCGACATTACCGTAAGAGTGAGGCGCGTATGAAAACAATTTGCATAATGTGTCCGATGGGCTGCCCGTTGGATATCAATAAGGTCGACGACAAAATCGTCGTTACGGGGAACACCTGCAAACGCGGCGAAATCTACGGCACGCAGGAATTCACCGCGCCGAAACGCGTCGTTACAAGCCTTGTCAGGCTGACATCGGGCGGCGTTGTTTCCGTCAAAACCGACGGGCTTGTGCTGAAAACCCTTATCCCCGAAGTGCTTTCGGAAATCGGAAAGCTCAGGTTGTCCGCACCGCTTAAAATCGGCGACGTCGCAAAAGAAAACGTCGCGGATAGCGGCGTGAACCTTGTCGTTACCGAAGATATTAAATAAAAGAAAAATGAAACGTCTTGTCAACAAAAGACCGATATGTTTTGCCGCGCTTGCGCTTGGAATCGGGATTTTTTTGACGGGAATGTATGAAGACGCCGTGTGGGCAAGGGTTTTATTCCTTGCGGCGGCGTTGATTTTTGCGGGCTTCGTCTTGATTTTCAAAAAGGCGAGGCTTTTGTATATCCCGATATTTTTCGTGATGGGCGTATTACTGCTTTCGGGCGTCATCGACGTTTATAAAAGCACGGCGATAACTTCCGAAAAGGCGGAAATCACGGGGACGATATCGACGGAGATTGCGTCCAAAAGCGAGCATTCGTATTATTTCAAAATCGACAACGTAACGATCGACGGGGAAGAAACGGGAAAACAGGCGTTTGTCGTTTCGGGCTTTTTGCCAAACGCGCGTGCGGGCGATAAGGTAAAAATCGTCGGCGACGTCAGCACGTACGATATGGGGTTCCGCGATTTTACGAGTTACGGCGCGCGAGGCACGAAATTTTACGTTAAGTCAAGAAAAATCGAAAACGTCGGGCAGGGCGTTTTGTCATTCGACAAGCGCGTGCTGATAAAATATAAGCGACTTTTGTACGACAACTGCGACGATATGACGTCGGACACCGCGCTTGCGCTTTTGTTCGGCGATAGGTTTGCGATTGACAGTCAGTATTCGCACAACGTCAAAGACGCCGGCATTTTACATATTTTCGCCGTGTCCGGTCTGCACGTCGGTATGCTTGCCGCTGTGACTGCGTTCCTTGCACGAAAGTTGAAAAAGAAAAAGGCGTTGTACATTCTTATCGTGGAAATACCGCTTATCCTATACGGGTGGATTTGCGGATTCGGCGCAAGCGTTTTGCGCGCAATCGTAATGTCGACGGTATTCATCGTGTCGGGGCTTACGGGGCGTCAGCGCGACAGTCTGAACTCGTTGTCGCTTGCCGCAATTATTGTCCTTATACTGAACCCGACCGATATGTTCACAAAAGGTTTCCATTTAAGTTTTGCCGCGCTTTTGGGGCTTATCGTCATTGTGCCGCGGCTCACGCGAAAGGAACTTTCCGGCGCAAAGAAAAAGGTCAGGGATATATGCGCGACAAGCGTCGGCGTAAACGTTATGCTGTTGCCGTATATGGTCGGATTTTTCGGCGAGGTGCAAACGCTGTTTGTTATTTCAAACCTTATCATATTGCCGATTCTGCCGTTTATCTATACAATTTCGCTGGTAATAAGCCTGTTTGTGATGATATTGCCGTCGTGCGCCGTGATTCTCAACGCGCTTTCCGTGGTGCTGTTCCCGATAAGATTCGTGGCGCAGGCAATCGGTTCGCTTCCGATATCGAGCGTCCCCGTTCAGGCGGTCGATATGTTCGGTCTTGCATATCTTCTGACGATATTCATTATGTCCCGATACGTGTTTTTGCCGCGCATAAAAAAGATGGCGTTGTCGCTTGTCGTATGCGCCGTGTGCGTTGCGATGATACCCGTAATCCCTTTACTTTGATTAAAAATAATGGTATATTGAATTTATGATTAACGTTTCGGATCTTAAAAAAAGATTGTCCGTCGAGATTTTGCCCGTGTACTTTCTGAAAGGGCAGGACGCTTACGTCAAAGAACTTGCGATCGGCGTTTTGAAGGGGCTTCTCGATAAGGATTTTTCGGATATGAACCTCACCGTCTTCGAGGATTCGTCGGATATGGCGGCAGTCGTGCAAACGCTCAATACCGTGCCCGTTTTCGACGAAAGACGGCTTGTCGTCGTGAAGTCGTCGGAAGGGCTTGACGACGCAGGGCGTGCCAAACTCGAAGCGTATCTCAACAATCCGTCGGGATTTTCCGTGCTTGCGTTTTCGGACGACGCGATCGCGCGCGACGATTTTTCCAAAAAAACGAGCCCCGTTTTTAAGTTGTACGGGAAAGGCGAGGTCGTCGACGTCAGCGGCGCGGACAAAAAGCAATATCCCCGCATTGTCGAAAACGAAGTCGGCAAAAGAAACTGCACGATCGAAAACGCGGCGATACACCTGCTTTCGACGTACACTGCCCGCGATATGACAAGAACGATGAACGAAGTCAATAAACTTTGCGCCTTTAAAGACGGCGGAAAAATCACGAGAGACGACGTGGAAAACCTTGTCGCTGCCGATACCGAATACAAGACGTACGCGCTTGCCGACGCATTGTCGCTCGGCGATAACGACAAGGCTTTGGACGTTCTGAAAACGCTTTTGTCCGATGGCGAAAGCCCGTCGTCGATACTTGCGTCGATGACGGCGCAGTACAGGAGAATGTTTGAGGCAAGGATAAGCAGTCTTTCGCAGGACGACCTTGCAAAGGCGCTTTCGGTGCGCCCCGGCTCGATAAGCATCGCAAAAAACGTCGCCGCAAGGTACACCCCGATGGAACTTAAAAAGTACGTCGATACCTTGCACAACCTTGAATACGCCTTTAAGTCGGGTGAAAAGGAAGAAGCGCAGGTGTTGTACGAAGCGTTTGCCGTTCTTCTCAAAAAGCGCACTTAACGCACAAGATTTCAATGCTTAAACAACTATATTTGTCAGGATACCGCCAAATCGGTGGTATTTTTTTGCAGTGAAACACTGCGCCTGAGTTATAAATTTTGCAAAACAAAATATAGACAATTTGTTGTATATTTATAAATTATATGATATACTATCCTATATTTATTGAAATCGAATACATTTTCATAGAGGGAATCTCATGGATAAGATTTACGCTTATTTCAAAAACATAAGTTTACTTGCAATCGTTGACATCGCGACGTGCCTCTTTTTGCTGGTGCTTGCGTTTATGTTCTTTTACCATAAGCGCAGTTTACGCGTGTTTTTGACGCTCATAGGCGCGATTGTTGCAAAAGTAGTCATCGACGCGCTGGGCGTATTTCTCGGTAACAACGCGTTTGCGCTTTGCAGCGAAGTGCTCAGGTATTTCTTATTGTTCCTGCTTGTTGCGGTTGTCGTCGTGTACCAGTCGGATCTCAGAAGTATTTTTCAGCGCATCGCAACGCCGCACGGCATCGACTTGTTCCAGGAAGGCTTCGGCTCCGACGACGATCTGCACGCCGCCACGGACGAACTTTTGTCGGCACTTCAAACGATGGCGAAACAAAACACGGGCGCAATCATTATCATCACCCCGACCACTATGGACAGCAATATTCTGGAAACGGGTACGGAACTTAACGCAAAAATTTCCGCGCCCCTTCTCGTCAGCATATTCAACACGAAAGCGCCCTTGCATGACGGCGCGGTTATCGTGAAAGGCAACAAGATTCTGTCGGCGGGTTGTTTCCTGCCTCTTACGCAGGAAGCGGGCGTCGCAAAAGAACTCGGCACGCGTCATCGCGCCGCGCTCGGTATCACGGAAGAAAGCAACGTTATGGCAATCGTCGTGTCGGAAGAAACGGGTATTATTTCCGTTGCGAAGGGCGGGCAGCTGCAACGTTACATGACCATCGACAAACTGAAAGAAAAGATTGAGACGATTTACGCAATATCTCCGCTTGCCATCGAGGCCAAAGCCGACGTTGCGGACAAAAAGAAAAGGAAAAGGTTTTTTAACAAGTGAAAACGGTAAAAGTCGAAAATATATTGTTGCCGAAAGACGGCGTCGATTTTGAAAAATGGGCGGTCGTCGCCTGCGATCAATTCACGTCGCAGCCCGAATACTGGGAGAAACTCGCCGCATATGTCGGCAATGCACCCAGCACGCTCAATCTGATTTTCCCCGAAGTTTATCTTTCGGACAACCGCGAAAACCGCATTAAGAAAATCAACGAAAATATGTATAAGTACCTGGACGAAAACGTTTTTAAGGAAATCAAAGACAGTTTCGTTCTGGTGGAAAGGGATACGCCATACGAAAAGGGCAGGCTCGGTCTTATGATGGCGGTCGACCTTGAAGAATACGACTACACCCCGTTTGCGCCCGTGGCGATCCGCGCGACGGAAGGCACGGTTCTTGAACGTATTCCGCCCCGCGTCGAGATTCGTCGGCACGCCCCGCTGGAACTCCCGCATATTATGTTATTGATCGACGACAGGGAACACACGGTGATCGAGCCGCTTTACGAAAACCGCGAAAAGCTGGAACTTTTGTACGACACAAACCTTAATATGAACGGCGGACACGTCAGGGGCTGGCGCGTTCCCGATACCGCCGCCGTGCTTGAAAAACTTTACGCGCTCACGTCGGACGAAGTACAAATCAAAAACTACGGCAAGGTTACCAACTTCCTGTTTGCCGTCGGCGACGGAAACCACTCGCTCGCAACCGCCAAAGCGCACTGGAACGAGGTGAAAGTCGGGCTTTCGGACAAGGACAAAGAAACGCACCCCGCGCGTTACGCGCTTGTCGAGGTTGAAAACCTTATGAGCCCCGCGCTCAAATTCGAGCCTATTCACCGCGTTGTGTTCGGCGCGGACGAAAGTTTTGTGAAAGAACTGTCGGCAAAGACCGCGGGTGGACGTAAAATCAAGGCGTTCACGAAAGATAAATCGTTCACGCTTTCCGCACCCAACGACAGCATCGACGCAATCAAGGAAATTCAGGACTTCATCGACGAATACGTGAAATCGCACGAGGGCGTCGAAGTCGACTACATACACGGCGAAAACTATCTCGAAGACGTCGTGAAAGAACGCGGCGGCGTCGGCATAATCATGCCCGCCCCCGAAAAAACAAATCTCTTCGACTTCATCATAAGACGCGGCATTATGCCAAGGAAGTCTTTCTCGATGGGCGAGGCGGAAGAAAAACGGTATTATTTCGAGGCAAAGAAAATCAAAAGGTAGGTATTTATGAAGGATATAAAAGTTTGCAAGTTCGGGGGAACGTCAATGGCAACGCGGGAAAGCATAAATCGCGTCATCGACATAGTTTCCGCCGATGACAGACGCAAATTTGTCATTGTATCCGCGCCCGGCAAAAGGAATAAATACGATATAAAGGTCACCGACCAGCTTTATAGAATCGTCGAAGAACAAAAAACCACTGGCAATTTCAAAGAATCTTTCGACGCGCTCAAAGAGCGTTTCGTGTCCCTTACCAAGGAACTCGGCGTCGATTTTGACATTATTTCGGAACTTGACAATCTGGAAAAGGCAATCGCAAATGGCGCGACGGCAAGTTACGCTGCCTCCCGCGGAGAGTACCTTTCGGCAAAACTTCTTTCGGCAAAAACGGGCTGGACGTTTATCGACGCGAAAGATATCGTGCGCTTCAACGAATGCGGAGTGTTCGATCCCGAATACACCAACGACACGGCGAAAGCGCTTTTGCAGAACGTCAAAGGCAGGGCGGTTATCCCCGGATTCTACGGAGCAAGCGACGGCGGCGATATTTTCACGTTTTCAAGGGGCGGCTCGGACATCACGGGCGCAATCGTCGCGCGCGCGACCGATGCAATCGTATACGAAAACTGGACGGACGTCGACGGCTTTCTCACCGCCGATCCGAATATTGTCGAAAATCCCAAACAAATCAACGTGCTGACGTATTCGGAACTGCGCGAACTTTCCTATATGGGCGCAAACGTTTTGCATCCGGAATCGATTTTCCCGCTTCGTTTCACGAAAGCGCCGATTAACATTCGCAACACTTTCCACCCCGACCACGACGGCACGATGATCGTGTCGGCATACGACGCTACGCACGAAAGGCGCATCGTTACGGGCATTGCCGGGCACAAAGGCTTCACGTCGATCAACATCACAAAGTCGATGATGAACAGCGAACTGGGTTTTGGCAGGCGCGTATTGTCGGTGCTCGAATACGCGGGCGTACGTTTTGAACATATCCCGTCGGGAATCGACACGCTGTCCGTATTCGTTGCGGACAATGAGATTGTCGGAAAAATGGAAAAAATTATTTCAAGAATCCGCGAGGCTGTTAACCCCGATACGATTGAAATCCACAGCGGAATGTCGCTGATCGCAACCGTCGGTCAGGGAATGAGCGACCGCACCGGTACCGCTGCAAGGCTGTTCACCGCGCTTGCAAAGTCGGGCGTGAATATCCGTATGATCGATCAGGGCAGCAGCGAAATCAACATAATCGTCGGTGTGGAGTCGTCGGACTACGAAAGGGCGATTAACGCGATTTACGAGGAGTTTTTTAACTGAAATTACAAAATAAGATTTATCGAATTCGGCGCGATTTTCGCGTCGAATTTTTTATTTTCGAAAAGTTCCCCGTCAATGTCGATAAGGGGCTGATTCGTTTCGATAACGACGTGTTTTCCCGAAAAATGTTTTACGATTTTTCCGTCGATAAAGCCTTTCCCCGACGGCAGTTTCGAAAGAGCGATAAGGGTTGAAACGGGGTTGCGTTTTTCAACGACAATGACGTCCACAAGTCCGTCGTCGATTTTTGCGGGGGAGCAAAAATGCATGCCGCCGGCAAGCACCGCGCCGTTCAGAACGGCGGCGACAATGCCTGTCGCTTTAATTTCGCGCCCGTCGATATTTATGCAAAAGTCATACTTTATACCCTTAAAAATGCACAATAAAATCTTTTTAAGGTAACTTGACGAAGTTTTCTTTTTTGACGCGTTGACCATATTCACAACGTCCACGTCGATGCCGCGACAGGCAAAACAAATCTCGTAAGTGCCGTCGATTTCGATGGCGTCGACGGGTTTTACAGAGCCCGACAAAATTCGGTTTGTCGCCTCTTCCAAAGTTAGAGGAAGGTTTGCCGAGCGCATAAAATCGTTGCCCGTTCCGGCAGGTATGAGAGCAAGGCGGGTAACGAACGGTTTGCCTTGTTTTTCAAGCTCGCGTCTTGCAAGGATAATGCCGTTTACAATCTCGTGTATAGTGCCGTCGCCGCCGACGGACACGATTGTTTCCGCACCCGACAAAGTAAGATTATACGCAATCTCGGTCGCGTGTTTTTTGCGCGCGGTATAATGCGGCGCAAACTTTACGTTGTTTGCGTCAAGAATTTCAAATACTTTTTTCGCGTCGGTTTTTGCGCGGCCGCGCCCCGCATACGGATTTACGATAAGGTCAAGCATTTTAAGTTCCGTAAAATATAATGATTTAAGTATATCATTGTCCAAAATATTTTGCAACATTAAAAAACCTTGAAATTTCGGGGCGGCTGTGTTATACTGTTTACATAATAGGAAATTATCGGGTTTAGGATATGGATAATCTTGACAGCACCGTCAATAAATTAATTATCTTGTACATTTTCGACGCAATCGAAATGCCTCTTGCCGAGGACAGCATCGTCGATATCTGTTACTATGACCTGAAATGCATGCAGTATATCGACTGCAAGGAAGCAATCGCAAATCTTCTGGATGCCGGGCTTATCGTCGACGCGGACGGCGCGGGCAAGGCAACTTACAACATTACCCGCGACGGATACGAGTGCCTGAAACATTTTTACACGCGCATTCCGTCCCACTACCGCGACCAGATTATGACCTATTGCAAGGAAAACCGCTTGAACCTTCGCAAAAAACAGGAATATTTCAGCGATTACTTCAAAAACGACGACGGCAGCTACACCGTGCTCCTGCGTATCCTGGACAAAAACCTTGTTATTATGGAATTGAAATTCATCGTCGCAAGCCGTAATAACGCAAAATGGATTGTCAAAAACTGGGGCGACAAAGCGGCGCAGATCTACGGCGTCCTGTACGAATCACTTATGGAAAACTAGGAGGACATATATGCCAATTTACAGAACAAAAGGAACTTGCTCACGAGAAATAATTTTTACGGTCGACAACAACATTCTGACAGACTTGAAATTCATCGGCGGCTGCTCGGGCAATTTGCAGGGCATCCAAAGACTTTGCATCGGTAAACCCATCGACGAAATAATCGCTACGCTTTCCGGCATCAAGTGCCGCAACGATACGTCTTGCCCGGATCAGTTGGCTAAGGCTCTTACCGAATACAAAACCAAGTAAAGTAAAACGGCGATAATTCGCGCCTTTTTGAGTTTTTCCGAGAACCTGAAAATCCGTGTACGCCAAGTACACTAGGATTTTCAGAACCCCGAAAGAAACGTCAAAAATTCATCAAATTCTCGCCGTTTTAAGATAAAAGATTTTTAAATTCCCGCCCAATATAGGCGGGAATTTTTATGTCATTGCGAGGCATTACAAAATCGGGGACCCCGCGGGATACTTTGTACCCGTGGGGAAAAGGAATAAACAAGCAAAAGACAAGCAAACGATTGAAATGAGTTTGTTTGGTCAATAGCGCAGTTTATGACGCGTGGCAATCTCCCGGAAGGGTAACCTTGTTGAAATATAATACATTAGTTTTAAACCAAGAGAAAACGCCGCGGTTGCGGCGTTTTGTCGTTTTAATAAATATTGTTATTTGTTCATTATTTCCAGGCATTGCGCGAAGAACTGCGTTGCCTTTTCCATTGCGTCGATACTGACGCGTTCGTTGATGGCGTGGATACGTTTCTGGTCGTCCAGCGTCATCAAAAACGGGGTGAAGCGATAAATATTGTCGCACACGTCGCCGTAATAGCGGCTGTCGCTGTTTGCGATGAACATATAAGGCGCGGTGACCATTGTCGGGAAAATCTGCTTGATTGCGACGTTCAGGTCGTGCCACGGTTTGACGTCGATGGGCGAAACCGCCGTTGCTTCCGTACCTTTGCCGTGTCTTTCGACCTTGACGTCCTTGCCCAGAAGTTTTTGGGTGTAAGCGATTACTTCATCGCTTGAAACGCCGGTGATGATACGTGTATTGATATTCGCCGTAACCTTGGGCGGAATGACGTTTTCGGCGTCGCTGCCGTGGAGCATCGTCTGCGCGAAGGTTGTGGAGATGAGCGAATTTGTCAAAGGAATTTTCTTGAAAACGAATTTAAGAAGCGGGCTTAAAATATCGCGGTTTACAAGGACCATTCTGATGGGGAACTTCATATGCGGCGCAAGCAACTTAAACGTTTGTTTGGTTGCGGGCGTCCATTTGCTGGGCATGGGGTGTTTGTCGAGTTTAATCAACGCTTTGCCAAGGAGTGCCGCCGCGGAAGGTTTTGACGGATTTGACGCGTGTCCGCCCGACTTTTCGACGGTGAGCGTCATATTAAGGTTGCCTTTTTCGCACGTTGCGATAAGGCCGAAGAGCTTATCGACGCCGATCATATTGCCGTCGATAATGGTGCCGCCTTCGTCGACAATGTATTCAAACTTAATGTTTTGTTGTTTGAACCACGCGCAGATATGCGCCGCGCCTTCTTCCGTCCAGGCTTCTTCGTCGTGACCGAAGCAGAAATAAACGTCGCGTTCGGGCTGCCAGCCTTCGGACAGAAGTTTTTCGGTGGCTTCGAGGATTGAAATCATCGTGCCTTTCATATCCTGCGTGCCGCGTCCCCAGATGAAACCGCCGTCGATAGTGCCGCCGAACGGCTCGTAATCCCAGCCTTCTTTCGGAGCGGGGACGACGTCCTGATGTGCAAGGAACGCGCCGGGGGCAAGCGTCGGATTTTTACCTTTGAAGCGATAAACCAGACTGTAATTGTTGATGACGGTTTTTTCCGCCGTTTTATGGATAAGAGGATAGGTCTTTTCAAGCCAGGCGTGATAGTCGTGGAAAGGTTTGTCCTGACCTTCAAACTCGCCGACCATCGAAACCGTGGGGATTTGCACCGCCTCGGACAAGTGTTTTGCGATAAGGTCTTTGTCGAAATCTCTTGCTTTGAACTCGCCCGCGTCGATTTCTTGCGGTTTGCACAGCAAAGTGCGGATAATCATCGTGGTTAATAACATAACGTAACTCCTTCGATTATTGTTATAAACATTGTAATACATAGTGTATGAATTTGCAACTTTTGTAAAAATAAATATTGCGAAACGCGCGGATTTAGTGTATCATATAATCATAGAATAAAATGGGGTAGAATGGTTTCTGCCGCATTGAAAAACAAGAATTTATTATGGAGGCATATACAATGACGACCAATAAAAAAGTTTTACAGTTTGTCGACGAAGCAGTGGCTCTTGCCAAACCCGATAAAGTGGTTTGGATTGACGGCAGCGAAGCTCAACTCGAAGCGTTGAGAAAAGAAGCGATCGCGTCGGGTGAAATGATTAAACTCAACGACGAAAAATTGCCGGGTTGCTTATATCACCGTACGAAACCCAACGACGTCGCTCGCGTCGAGGGCAGGACTTTCATTTGCAGCAGAAGAAAAGAAGACGCAGGTCCCACCAACAACTGGATGGATCCCGAAGAAATGTACAAAAAACTCAAAGCCATCGCGAAAGACAGCATGATCGGTCGCACGATGTACGTTATCCCGTTCTCGATGGGCGCGGTTAACAGCCCGTTTGCGAAAATCGGTATCGAAACCACCGACAGCATTTACGTTGTCCTGAATATGGCGATTATGACCAGAATCGGTCAGAAAGTCCTTGACAGACTCGGCGACAGCGAAGACGTCGTGCGCGGATTCCACGCAAAATGCAACGTCGACGAAAACGAAAGATACATCGTTCAGTTCCCCGAAGACAACGCAATCTGGTCGGTCAACAGCGCATACGGCGGAAACGTCCTTCTGGGCAAAAAATGCTTTGCGCTTCGTATCGCGTCGTATCAGGGCAAAAACGAAGGCTGGATGGCTGAACATATGCTCATTCTCGGCGTCGAAAAACCCAACGGCGAGACGAAATACGTCACGGCGGCGTTCCCGTCGGCTTGCGGCAAAACCAACCTTGCAATGCTTATTCCGCCCGAGGTTTATACCAAAAAAGGCTATCGCGTTTATACGGTCGGCGACGACATCGCGTGGCTTCGCGTAGGCGCGGACGGCAGACTTTACGCAATCAACCCCGAGGCGGGCTTCTTCGGCGTCGCTCCCGGTACGAACGAAAAATCGAACCCCAACGCTCTTGCTTCCACAAGAAAGAATACCATTTTCACGAACGTTGCAATCAATCCCGAAGATAATACCGTGTGGTGGGAAGGTCTTACCAAAACACCGCCCGCACGCCTTATCGACTGGAAGGGCAATCCCTGGACGCCCGATATGAAAGACGCCGACGGCAAACCCGTCAAAGCGGCGCACCCCAACAGCCGTTTCACCGCACCCGCAATCAACTGCCCGTGCATAAGCAGTGAATTCGAGGCTCCCAACGGCGTGCCCATCAGCGCAATCATTTTCGGCGGACGTCGCGCGGCAACCACTCCGCTTGTATATCAGTCCAGAAGTTGGGACAACGGCGTTTTCGTCGGCAGCATTATGGCGTCCGAAACGACCGCTGCGGCGGCAGGCGCGGTAGGCGTCGTACGTCGCGACCCGATGGCAATGCTGCCTTTCTGCGGATACCATATGGGCGACTACTTCCAGCACTGGATCGATATGGGCAAAAAGATTAAGGTTCAACCCAAAATCTTCAACGTCAACTGGTTCAGGACGGACAGCGAAGGTCACTTCATCTGGCCGGGATTCGGCGACAATATGCGCGTGCTTGACTGGATTTTGAAACGTTGCGAAGAAACCGTCGACGCGGACGAAACCGCAATCGGATACGTTCCAAAACCCGAAGATATCAACCTTGAAGGTTGCGGAGTGGACGAAGAAACCCTGAAAGGTCTTCTTAACGTCGATACCGAAACCTGGAAGAAAGAAGCCGAAGGCATTAAGGAATTCTATAAGAAGTTCGGCGACAGGCTCCCGAAGGAGTTGAACGAAGAGCTTGCCTCGCTTGAATCCCGCCTTAATTAAAAAGTCATAATTTTGCGCCTTTTCGGCGTTTTTGCAGAACCCGAAAACCCGTGTACGCTCAGTACACTAGGGTTTTCGGAACCTACAAAGAACCCCGAAAATCCATCAAAATTCTGACTTTTTAAGAGAATATAGGTAAACTATTAAATCCCGCCTTTTTTGGCGGGATTTATTTATGCGTTTTATGGCAGGTGGCATATGAAAAACGCATATAGTTTTCAATTTTTTTTGCTTGACAATCAAAAAGTATCGTGTATAATTATTTTCAACAACATATAAAGGCGTTTATGAGGACGTGACAAAGTTTTGGCAGCACAGAGAGCCGTCGGTCGGTGTAAGGCGGTATGCGGATTTTGTCTTATCACCTTCCAGTCGCCCGACAGAACGGAAACTATTAAGTCGGGACGGGCGCTCCCGTTACAGAGCAACGCATTGATGGATGCGTAAGTGGCTGTTAAAGCAATTTGAGTGGTACCGCGGATTAATTCTCCGTCTCAAAACGAGACGGGGATTTTATTTTATAAGGATAAAGATATGCAACTTTACGAAAAATACGTTACCGAAACCGTTGACGAAAAAACGGGCAGACTGACAAAAATCGATTTTCATATTCCCGACGACTTCAACTTCGGGTTTGACGTGGTGGATTTCTGGGGCAAAAACACCCCCGATAAAACCGCGCTTTTGTGGGTTGGCGAACATCACGAGGAAAAAACGTTCACTTTTTCGGACATGATGCGCCTTACAAACAAAACGGCAAATTATTTCAGGTCGCTGGGCATTAAAAAAGGCGACAGGGTAATGCTTATTCTGCGCCGTCATTATCAATTCTGGTTTTCAATCGTTGCGCTGCACAAAATCGGCGCGATCGTCATTCCCGCAACGGATCAGCTTATGAAAAAGGACCTTGTATACAGGTTCAATCTTGCGGGCGTGAGCGCGGTCGTCATCAGTTCCACGGGGAGTATCGTCGACGAGGCGGAAAAAGCCTTTGAACAATGCGACGTCAAAACGAAAATACTTGTCGGGGCAAGCCGTGACGGCTGGCATGATTTCGACGCGGAATTTCAGGCGTTTTCGGACGAGTTCAAGCGTGGCGAAGGCGTTGACGCAACTTATAAAAACGACGCCGCTCTTATGTTCTTTACGTCGGGAACGTCGGGTTATCCGAAACTTGTCATGCACGACCACGCATACGCAATCGGACACTTTATCACTGCCAAATGGTGGCATAATATCGACGGAAACGGCGTTCACCTGACGATTGCGGACACCGGCTGGGGCAAAGCGGTCTGGGGCAAACTGTACGGACAATGGCTGATGGGCAACTGTGTTTTCGTTTACGATTTCACCCGTTTCAATGCCGACGATATGCTGTCCGTCATCGAAAAGCACAAAATCACGACGTTTTGCGCGCCGCCCACGATTTTCAGGTTCCTTATCAAAGAAGACTTGTCAAAGTACGACATTTCCAGCATAAAATACGCGACGATCGCCGGCGAAGCGCTGAATCCCGAGGTGTACAAACAATTTTTGAGCCTTACCGGAATCAAACTTATGGAAGGCTTCGGACAGACCGAAACGACGCTGACGCTTGCAAACCTTCTGCATATGAACCCGAAACCCGGCAGCATGGGCATGCCGAGCCCTCAGTATAAAATCAAACTGATTACCGCCGACGGCAGACTTGCCGCAAACGGCGAAGAAGGCGAAATCTGCGTCGATATTTCAGAAGGCGCGCCCGTCGGACTTTTCCGCGGATATTACAACAACGAAGAAGCGACAAAAGCGGTAATGCACGACGGACTTTATCACACGGGCGACACGGCGTGGCGCGACGAAGACGGCTATTATTGGTTTGTCGGGCGCACCGACGACATCATCAAATCGTCGGGTTATCGCATCGGACCGTTTGAAATCGAAAGCGTGCTTATGGAACACCCTGCCGTTCTGGAATGCGCGATAACGGGCGCACCCGATCCCGTGCGCGGACAAGTCGTCAAAGCAACGATTGTCCTTGCGAAAGGTTATACCCCGTCGGAAGAACTGAAAAAGGAAATACAGCAATACGTGAAAAGACTTACCGCACCGTACAAATATCCGCGCATCGTGGAATTCGTGACGGAACTTCCAAAGACGATTTCCGGCAAAATCAGGCACGCCGAAATAAGGAAACAGGATAATCAATAAAAGAAATAATATGACAAAATCCACGGTTTAACCGTGGATTTTTGCTTATAAAAGCATTGTTTTGTTATTTTGATTTGATTATTCTTACGATTTGTTCAATGTAAAGTTTCTTGAATTCCTGGTCGTTAAGGTTGAAAATTTGTCCGAAGTGATTGCCGTTTAAGATATTGAACGTGCTGAAAAACGGAGTCAGGAAAGTTGACAGAAGGACAAGGTATCTTGCCTTCAATTCGTTGTCGCTTGCCGCGCTTGTCGCGCGCATATACGAAATCACCTTAAAGCACAAATCGGAATCCGTTGAAAACATCTGGCTTACCGTTTTGTTGAAATAATTGTTGTATTCCACGTTTTCGGGGGCGAGCATAAAGTTTATGACGTTGATGTTTTCGGCGCAGTATTCGTGGCAGGCGTTGAAAAATGCGGAAATGGTTTCCTCGGGGTGAGTGTTCAGTTCCGCCAAACTTGCGACAAGGTTGTCGGCAATTTTTTTGAAGTCGGAAATCGTGCGCCTGATGACGACGGAAATCAGCGATTTTTTGTCGGTGAAATGATAATTTATCGCAGCAATATTCACGCCGGCGTCGTCGGAGATCTCCTTAATGGTAACTTTCCCGTTGGCTTTTAAGAGTTTAACGGTGCTGTTGATTATTGCAGTTTTGGTAAATTCGGTCTTTTTCATAATTCAAAAATATCGTGTGTTTTTTTCAAATATATATTAATGATATTATGAAATCCGCAATTTGTAAAGAATTTTTTTGACAATTGAAAAAAATTGTCGGAAATTTTCCTTTGAAAGCGGCGATTTGTCTTTCGCAAAATTATTAAAAACACCCGTTTGTAAGTATTTTTTTGCATAAAAAAAGGCGGGATATAATCCCGCATTATGCCAACAGATAGTAATACGAACTTAGGTTTCCCGCCGTGTTTTTGACTAATACTGCGTTACGCTCACGGCTTATACGATAAAGTATTAAGCCGCTCGTGTGCCTTGTCTTATCCTAAAAACACGGCGGGAAACTTGTTCACAACCGAAAACGCCGAGATTTCAGATGATTTTTGGAAAAGGCGAACGCGGTTGTACTCTTCGTACTACAAGCGAGCATTTTTCATAAAAGCGTTGAAATATCGGCGTTTTGGCAACGTTCATATTATTATCTGTTGGCATGGCACCCCCTAGGAGAATCGAACTCCTGTTTCCGCCGTGAGAGGGCGGCGTCTTAACCGCTTGACCAAGGAGGCACAATATATTTAGCGTTTATAATCTATCATAATTTATCGCAGTTGACAAGCGTTTTTACGAATTTATCGGCAAAATATTTTCTTGACAACGCCGTCGCTTTGGCATATCCTTTTTATTATGAAGTTTTTTAAGAAGAAAAAGAAGCCCGTTTACGATATGGCTGACCAATCGTTTGTCGCAAGCGTTCTGGACGCGTTGAATTTGTCGCACGGCGACGCCGTCCTTGAAATATCGAAAGACAGCGTGCTTTCCGAAAGTTATTTTGCAAACAGATACGGCGCATACGTAAAGCACCTGAAAACCGCAAACGAATTTACGGGCGGATTTTTTGAACTATCGGTGATGATCGACGTGGTTTCCGACTTTGAAAACCTGTTTGAAATCGCAAGGGAAAATTCCGAACAGGTCGCCGTAATATATCTTAAAAAATGCGTTGAAAAATTGCCGCCTAAATTTTGCGGCGCGCCGTGCAAAACGAGCGTTTCAAGCGGGAATTATAAATTCTTTTTATTCTGACGTAAAATCGCGCATTGTGCGCGAATTTTTAAATTAAAAAACAACAACGAAAAAGACCGGAACGCTTATCGCGTTTCGGTCTTTTGGAGCTGGTGGGCGGATTCGAACCGCCGACCTGTTCATTACGAGTGAACCGCTCTACCTGCTGAGCCACACCAGCAAAACATTTGTTATTATATCATAAATTATCAAATTATCAAGCAAATTTAAGCAGTATCGAAAAATTTTTCGGGAAAATGCGAAATATAAAAAACGTCGCGCGGGCAAAGCGCAAAAAAAGACCGCCGCGACGAGCGACGGTTTTATCGCCAAGTTGCCGACTGTAACTTTTTGCGCAACCTATGCGCATAGGTGGGCAAACTATCCGAAACCGCTGTTTTCCTTCATGGTCCGTGAGGACAAGGCGTAACATAAGAGACGGAAATCGTAATCCCTGAAAAAGTTGTGGTTGGAAAATAAGTTACATATCGTACAACCCAGGTACATCTTAATTATACCGCATTATGGCGTATTGTCAATACAATTTTATCATTTTGTCAATAAATCGTGTCAAAGTGTTAGTTATTTTGACATAAAACGTTTGACAGCGTTTTCGATAATATGTATAATTAAAACATAATAAAATAATGAGGTTCGTTTATGACAAGGGTTGCAAGGGGCAGCATTTTCAGCGGCGCAAAACATTTTCACGTTCTTACGGACGGTCTTCCCGGGCTTGACGTTTTCAGAGAGCCGAATATGAAAAACTTTTATCTCGTCACGGTTGAGGAAAAGGCAAAGGACACGGGCGTTTCCGTCCTTGCGTACTGCGTGATGCAAAATCACTCGCACCTTATCGTGACTTCCGACGACGTCCAGAACATTTCGGAGTTTATGCGAAGGGTGAACACGACTTACGCCAAGTTTTTCAACCGCATAAACGGCAGGAGCGGATACGTCTTCAACGGAAGATACGAAAGTGACGCTCTTAAAACCCCCGACGAAATCCTTGCCGCGATATATTTCGTACACAACAATCCCGTGAAAGCGCGCGTAGCCGTCAACAGCGGGGAATATCTGTACAGCAGCGCGAAAGATTATCTCAACCAACTGAGTTTCATCGACTACAAGGAACTGAAAAGACTTTTCAAAAAGGTGCCGGAACTTTCCTCGTACGGCGGCAGTACCGACGAGTATAAATTCAAAGAGGCAAAACCTTACGAAAACTGCGACGACGTTCTGATGGACCTTATTCGTCGGTTCAACATCACCGACAAAGCCGCTCTTCAAGATCCCGAACTTCTGAAAACGATTATTTACGAATTGCAGACGAGAAGCGGCGTGTCCCTTCGCGACGTAGCGGTGCTTGTCGGGCTTGACCGCGAAAAGATCAGGCGCACGGCAAAGAAAATAAATTACAACGTTTAATAAAGTTATATAACCCCCAAAAAATTATATTGAAACAAGGCGGACGACGTATATTTCTCTCCTTTTATACGCCGTCCGCTTTGTTTTATCCCGCGTTTTTTGACAAAAGTAAAAATTAAAAAATCGCAAGTCGTTTTTTTACAATTTGAAAAAATCCGCCGTGTAAAGCGCGATTTTTTGGCGATTTTGGACGCCTCAAAAACAAAACTTAGGATAAATATTGACTTTACTATGTTTATATAATAAAATATATGCAAGAGATTTTTTCTCAAATAAAGTATTATCGGCAAAAAGAAGGAAAATTTTATGAAAAAACTTTCGAGGTTGCTTTTAGTTTTGACGCTCGTACTGCTTATCGGATGCACGTCCGTGCTTCTCGCCGCGTGCGATGACGGTACCGATCAGGGTCCCGCCCCGACCACGCCGTCTTTCAGGGTGTCTTTCATGAAAAACTATCCCGAATCCGGCGAAGAAGACGTGGCTTTCACCAACGTCACGGTGCGACAGGGCAGAACGGTCAGCGCGTATGAAATTACCGAAGACGATCGTCCCGCGGGATTCGATTTCGTCGGCTGGTTTGTCGAAAAAGACGGTGACGAGAAATTCGATTTCGCAACGAAAATCACCCAAAACGTCAAAATTTACGCCCACTGGACGCCCAACGGAAAATCCACGGAAGCCGACCTTAAAGGCGGCGTTTTCACACCTGAAAAAGTGAAAATCAAAACCAAAGAAGGCGAAAAGGAAGTCGATAACGGCGTTTGGAGATACGGCACGACCGCAACGTACGAAATCGCGCACGAAGAGTCGCGTTTCGACTTCGACACCGACGTTTTAAGAAAATTGAAAGCGGCAAGCCCGAAAACCACGTATTCGGTATGGAAGGACGAAGAATGCAGCCTGACCATAAATAACGACGCAACAAACCTTGTCGTAAACCTTAAAAACGGCGACAACGTTTACTATATCAAAGCGGTTGCGGAAGACAGCAAAGTCACCGCTGTTTACAAAGTCAACGTATATCTTGAACCGAAATACGACGTTAGCGTCATAAGGATTCAGGGTAATTACGAGTCCGGGGTAACGATTTACGACGTCGCAAAGGGACAAAAAGCCACCGCGCCGAGCATCGCCACGTACGTCGGACACACCTTCGACGGCTGGTATTATTACTCGGAAGAAAAAAGAAACGATAAAGGACAAATTGTCGACGCGGACGAAGACAGCGGCAATATCCTTGTGAAAGTCGGCGATAAGTACTACCTTGCGGACGAAAACGGCAACAGAAGGTTCGCATACGTCGACGCAAACGGCAGAAAAGTCGTTTTGTATAAAGGAAAATATTATCTGACCGATAAATCGGGCGCGCGCCTTGCTGACGAAGCGACCGAAATCTACAACCGCCTTGACGAAAACGGATTGCCCGTTTACGACGAAGGCAAACCGATCAAAGTAGGCTCGAAAACCGAATATAAATGGGACTTCAACGTAAACGTCATTGACCGCGAAGACATCACCGTGTTCGGTAAATGGACAACCAATACATATTCGATCACGCTCAAAATCTCGGATGAGGACAGGGCAAAGGGCGCAAAATTCGCAAAAACCAACGAAACCGAACTCTTTATCGGCGGAGTAAACTTCGGCGCGACCGAAAAAGCGATTGAACAGCTTATAAGCAACAAAATCGGCGAAACGACCGACAGCAGTCGCCCGGTTGAAAAACCTTTTGCGACGTTCGCAGGCTGGTATTATACCGACGACCTGGGCAACGAAATCAAAGTCGTTGACGAAAACGGCAACGGCGTTCACGCGTTCGACTTTGCAAAAGATATCGATCTTGTCGCAAAATTCAACGCAGTCACATACAAACTCGTCGTGAACGCAAACGACGACTCAATGATGCAGGAAGTTACGGGCAGCAACGACGCGTGGCCTTACGACCAGAAAGCGACGTTCACCGCAAACCCGAAAGACGGCTATACGCTTGTCCGCTGGCTTCTGAACGGCGAAGAATACGCCCCGTTCGGCGCGAACAAGAGCGTTGAATACAATATCGACGAAAAGCACGCCATCAATAAGACGATTACCTTCACGGCAGTATTTGCCCCGAAAGACATCAACGTAACCCTCGTGGACACCGTTGACAGCTACGGCAAGACGTTCGTAGTGAAATACAATTCCGACGTTGTTTTGGGACAAGACGCGATCCCCGACGTTCCGAAACTGTCAAACGACGGGACGAAACGCTTCATCGGCTGGTATTATCTTGACTCGGAAGGCACAAAAACTTACGTCGTGAAATACAACGTCAACAAAAACGAAATTCTTGTCGGCAAATGGACGTTCACGGAAGACGTAACTCTCACCGCAGAATGGCAGCCGTACGAGTTCCATATCGCGATTTACAAGGCGAAATCAAAGATCGCAATGCCCGACGCGGATATGGGCACAGTCAATATCGGCACGGGTTGGGACGCTTGGACGAAACTTACCGGAAGCACCGAAGAATACGACCTTGAAGGCTATACGAAGCCGTTTGACAACAACGCTGAATTCAGCGTTACGGCAAGCGTTTCGGACAACAATTATTACGTCTTCAAATGCTGGAAACGCCTGACTGCGGACGGACAACTCGTGGACGTTGCGGAAGGCGAAGTTGAGAATAATCAACTTAAAGTAAAAGTGCAGGAACAAGACGTCGCGTACGTTGCGATTCTGGACTATAAACCCGTAACCGTTACGTTCGACCGCGGCGACGCACCCGAATCGGTTGTCGTTCCCGAAAACGTGAACGTCGACTTCAACAAACCGCTGGCACTCAAAGTGCCCGAAGGCGCGCCCACCGAAAAAACCTTTGCGGGTTGGTGGTACGGCGAAGTTCAGTACACCGGCGCGGACGGCACAAGCGTCGATTACAAAACGATTACCGATCCCGAATTCATTAAAAACGGTATCAAACTTACCGCAAAATGGGTTCCCATCGAATACTTCGTCATCGAAAACGGCGTCATCGTCGGCATCGATGAAAACAAGGCGAAGAAGGGCAATTCCTATAAAACCGAATTCACGATAAACTTCGACGACGCAGTCCACGCAATAAAAGACGGCGCGTTCAAAAACAATAAGTTTATCAAAAAGATTACGATAAAAGGCAACATTCAGACCATCGGCGAAGAAGCATTTGCAAACAGCAATATCGAAGAAGTCGTGTTCGAAGGCAACTTCAAAGGGCTTGTCATCGGCGCGGGCGCGTTCCGTAATTGCGTCAAAATCACGACGATCACGCTTCCCGACAACGTGGAACAAATCGGCGATAAAGTGTTTGAAGGCTGCTACAACCTTACAAAACTTGCGTATTCGGCAGAAATCCCGCTCGGCAGACTGTTCACGACCGTAAACCCGCAAAACGACAACTGGTATAAGGCGGAACAGGGCGGCGTTACCTATTATCTGCCCAAGAAACTGAAAGAAATCGTCGTTACCAACACCGCTACGGCGATTACGGATTTCGCATTCCAGAACGCAACGCAAGTCACGAAAGTTACGCTTGCAACCGCAAACGGCGATAAACCTTACACGACGAAAATCGGCAACTATGCCTTTGCAAACACCGGCAGCATCGAAGTAAATCTCGGCAGCGTCGAAATTATCGGCAACGCCGCGTTCAGAAACAGCGGCATCGCGAAGTTTGACAATAATGGTGTCGCGACTGTTGAACTCATTGCACTCAAAAAACTGGGCGTAGACGCATTCAACGGTACGACGCGCATTACGTTTGTAGATTTCAGCAAGGCACCCATCGACAACGTTTCGGCAAGAGCGTTTGCAAACTCGTCGATTGCAAGAGTCAACCTTGGCGGAATTAAGACAATTTCGATGAGCGCGTTTGCAGACAGTCAACTTTCGATTGTTTCTGACGGCGAGAGCGTCGAAACGATTAAGAAGATGGCGTTCTATAAGACCAAAATCAACTCGGTTGGTATTTTCCAGAACGTCGTCGATATCGAAGAAAAAGCGTTCCACGAAACGGACTTCTTCAACACCGCAAGCGGACTTGTCATCATCGGTAAAGTTTTGTATTACGACAAGAGCGAAGGCGGCAGCTACTCGGTCGATACGCGCGTCGTTTCGATTGCGCCGTATGCGTTTGAAAGCACGAAATACGCAACGCTTGATCTCAGGGGCTTCTCAAACCTTAAATATGTCGGAAGTTTCGCATTCGCGAACAATAAGAGCATTGTGGAAGTAACGCTCCCCGCGTCGCTTTCCGAAATCAAGGACAGCGCTTTCACAGGTTCGTCAATCAAGAAAATCAACCTGTCGGAATGCAGCAATATTTCAAGAATCTGGCAATATGCGTTTGCGGACTGCAAAAACCTTGACACGATCACGTTCGCAACCTTTACGTCAACCGACGATATGGCTGTGAAACTTGCGATAAACGACTACGCTTTCAGCGGCTGCACGGCTTTGAAAACGCTCAATCTGCCTGAAAACCTCGGCACGCTCGACTCGTACGCGTTCAAGGGCTGCACGGCTCTTACAACGGTAAACTTCGTCGCAAATGCGAAATTCATTACGCCCGAAACGACGGAAGGCGGCACCGATCCTGCACCCGCGGCATACGACCCGGCAGGTCTTGTTACGACAATCGGCGACGGCGCGTTTATGGATTGCACGTCCTTGACGACGATAACTCTGCCGTACTTCATCGCACGTATCGGCAACTCCGCATTCGAAAACTGCACGGCGCTTGCTACTTTCACGACGATGGACGGCGCAGACTCAAAGACCGCCGCGCTTCGTACAATCGGCGACAGAGCGTTCTTCGGCAACACAAGCCTTAATAACGTTGACGTGAACACCACTAAGGGCGTCAACACCATCGGCGTATCGGCGTTTGAAAACTGCGGACAACTTGCAACGATTAACCTTAGCGGCGTGACCAGATTCGTAGAAGGCGTGTTCAGAAACGCAAAAGCGTTGAAGAGCGTCACTATGAGCGCAAACGCAAGCATTTACGTCGGACAAGAAGCATTCAGAAACTGCGTGACCTTGTCGGATATCACCGCAAGAATCGCGGCGGTTGAAGACGGCGCGTTCAGAAACTGCATAAGTTTAAGGGCGATTACGTTCGTGTCAAGCGGCATCGAATACATCGGCAGCAACGCGTTCAACGGTTGCGTGCTTATCCAGAAAGTTTCGATCCCGTCATCGGTCGTCGCAATCGGCGACTCGGCATTCGACGGCTGCCGCGGCATTACGTCGCTCACGTTTGAATCCGACGAAACGCTGCAAACGATCGGCTACTCGGCATTCGGCGGCTGTTCGCTTCTGACAAGGGTTATCCTTCCTTCGTCGCTTGTCGAACTTAACGCGTCGGCATTCTATGGTTGCTCGGATCTTGAATACGTCGAATTCGGCGAAAATATTCAGACTGTCGGCGAGGATGCTTTCGCTCTTTGCGCGACCGGTCTCGAAGTAAGATTTACCGGCAAGACCGTTCCCGTCTTCACGGGCGACATCTTCACCGCAACCGAAGGAGCGAAGATCAGCGTAAGACAAGGCTACAAAGCCACTTTCGAGGCGGCACTCGGCACCAAGTACACGATCGTCGAATACACCGCTTAATCGAAATTAAGCATACTTCCTCACGGCGAAAGCCGTGGGGAATTTTTTTGAATTATGAAAATTTACGACCTTATTATCGTTGGCGGCGGTATCGGCGGAATGACCGCTGCCGCCCGCGTTAAAAACAAAAGCGTTCTGATTCTGGACGCAAACGACAGAATCGGCAAAAAACTGCTGTCGACGGGCGCGGGGAAGTGCAATTTCCTGAACGAAAACTTCGACGTCGGGAAATATAACGACGAGAGTTTCGTTTCGGCAACGTTTGAAAAGTACGGTTTTTTTGAAATCAAAAAGTTTTTTGAAAGTCTGGGACTGCTTATGCGCTTTGACGAAGAAGGCAGGGGTTATCCGCTGTCGGAGTCGGCAAACACCGTGCTTGACGCATATCGTCGCGCGCTTCAAAAAAACGGGGTGGAAGTCAAAACGTCTGCACTCGTCACGAAAATATCGAAACAAAACGACGTGTTCAAGGTTTCTTGCGACGTTGATTATTACGGAAAGAACGTGTTTTTCGCGACGGGCAGCAACGCGGGATTCGGATACGATTCCACGGGCGTTCTTTCGGACTTTGCAAACGTCAGAAAGTTCACGCCGTCGCTTGCGCCGCTTTCAACCGACACGACGTACATCAAAGGGCTGAACGGCGTCAGGGTAAAAGCAAAGGTCGGCTTAATAGTTAATAACAAGGTCATACACGAAGAATACGGCGAGGTGCTGTTCAAGTCGTTCGGACTGTCGGGCATTGCGACGTTCAATAATTCGGCGTACTATGCGCGTCTCGGCGCGCCGAAAAACGCATATCTTTCGTTAAACTTTCTGAATGAAAACAAAAACGAAACTTTTTTGATACTGAAAAGGCTGAAAGAATTTTCCGGTGACGTCGGGGAACTGCTTTCGGGTGCGTTCCATAAGATGATCGCGCAACAGATTCTGAATATGGCGGGCATACAGGGAAGTGCGGAAGCGACCGACGAAAATCTGCAAAAACTTGCCGACGTCGTTTCCGATTTCAGAATCAAAATCACGGGCGTTTCCGATAAGTCGCTTGCACAGGTTATGAGCGGCGGTATCGACGCGTCGTGCGTAAATAAAAACACCCTTGAAATCAAGGGCGTTAATAATCTTTTTGTCGGCGGAGAGATTCTCAATATCGACGGGCTTTCGGGCGGCTACAACATAATGTGGGCGGTTGCGTCCGCAATTAAAGTTTCCGACGAAATACTAAAAAAGCCTTAAATCGTTGCCGTCAATGTTGGAAATAATCGTTTTGTTCACGTTAAAAAGTCGTGAGAAAACGCGCTCGTTGTAAGAGTTTTTGAGTTGTTCTTCGTTGAGGTTTGTTGTCACAAACACGGGTTTATCGGCTTTTTCGCGCTCGTCAAGTATCTTTAAGAGATATTCGTCGGTAACGTTTTTGATTTTTTGCTCGCTTCCCAAATCGTCTATGATAAGCAGATCGCAGTCGATGACGTCGGCAAGGTATACGTCGCGCTCCGACACGAACGACGTGTGGTACGACAGCATAAGGGAATTCAGTTTGATTGCAGAAACGTACAAAACGCTGAATCCGTTTTTCATAAACTCGTTTGCGACGGCGTACATAAGATAACTTTTGCCGACGCCGGTGCCACCCATTATGAGGGCGTTTTTATATTTCACAAAAGGATATTTGTCGCAATATTTTTTGAAAAGTTTATAGTTGGACTCCAACTTTTTTCTTTGTTTCGCGTCCTTGATTTTTGAAAAATCCACGTCGGAAAACGTGACGTTTCGGATTTGCCCGATGCCGAGAAAATCGCATAAAGTTTCGTAATAACGCTTTTTGAAACAATCGCAGAATTTGCCGGAAAGCACGCCCGTGTCGTTGCACGTTTCGCAGTCGAATTTCGGCAAAAAGTCGCTTTCGCGCATGCCCATACGTTTAAGGGTTGCGGCGCGCTCCTTTTCAAGAAGTTTTATTTTTTGAAGTTCGTCCGACGCGTCCTGTTTTCTCGCCTGTTTTAATACGACGTCGAAGTTCAAAGAAGAGAGTTCCTTTGTTATGCGTCTGAAATCGTCGTTTTCCATTGCACGGGCAAGGTTATTGTCGGCGACTTCGACCGCGCGGTCGTGTTTCAATTTGTATTCGTCCTTAACGGCAAGGACGATTTTTCCGCTTTTCATCATATGTCGTATTCCTCGATGTCGGGAACGTTTTTGAAGATGCTGTCAAGTTGTTCCTTGGTGTATTCGCGTTCCGTGAAGTTTTTCGCCGACGACTTCGGATTTTCGACGGCGATTGCCGATTTTTTGGCTTGTTCCAGCGTGGTTATGTGCGCGTCGTGCCACTTTGCAAGTTGCTTATTGATAAATTGCAGGGGGAAGCGGCTGTTTGCGGAAAGTTCCGCGGCGTACAGAATAAGGTCGTCGGGCATGCCCCATTCGGTGCACCAGACGCGGTAATATTCGCGGTCGTTTTGCGAAACAAACCTGTTTGTCCCGGCAAGCGACAGAACTTTTTTGATGAACTCGTCGTTCTGGATTTGTCTGTCGATGTAATCGCGTATGGATTCGGACGTGATGCAGCCTTCCTTATAAAAGTGCATTACGGTCAGGTTCATACCCTGCAAGGTTTTGACGTTTGAAGTGAAGCAATATTTCGCGATGTCAAGCAGGGCGTCGTCGTCGAAGCCTTTTGAAAGCCACGGGCTGACGTACGTTTCGATAATATAATCCAGACTGTCGTAAAACACGCCGATCGTGCGGTTGATTTTTACGGCAAGGTCGTGGTAATGTTCGCGCTCCTTGACGTACTCGCTCATTTCGGACTCGGTAAACTTATTCAGACGGTAATATTCGTCCAGGACGGCGTCCAGTTTTTTGAAGCCGCCTTTGTTTTTGCATTGTTTTGCCGCAAAAAGTATCGCGGGCATATCGAAGCCCCAGTTTTTCGTCCATTTGACAAGCATTTGTTTTTCTTCGATATCGGTTGAACCGCGGCGACCGAGAGCGCGCATAAGAGAGCGCATATCTTCGTCAAGAGAGTTGAACTCGTTGAGTTTCGCCTCCACGTCCTCAACGGTCCTTACGCCTTCGCGCGCCCAGTTTCTCGCAACGGCGTTGATGTAAGGATAGCGCACGGTCGTGCCCTTGTAGTTGATGCAATACTGGATAATCATAAGCATTGCGTCGGGCTGAATTTTCGTGCTGTCCATCACGTCGTAGTACTGCAAATACTCGTTGGGCATAATCTGACGGGTGTTGAAAAGTCGTTGCGCCTCCACGTTGAAGTCGGCGAATTTCCCCGAAGCGTACTTTTTCGGGGGCTGTTTTGCGCCTTTTATCGACAAATATCTGACTTCCAGCGGGTTCACGGAAATGATTTCCAAAAGCCCCTGATCCTGCCAATACTTGAAAATTTCAAGGATTTTATCTTCGTCCATATCAAGGACTTTCGCGAAACTTTCAACCGAGTTGTCGCGTCCCGACGGATTTGTGCAAAGATATAACCCATAAAGGTATACCTTTATGTACCCTTCTTCGGCATAGGGCAGATATTCATTCATAAAAAGATTATCGACGAGCGTGAACGACTCCATCAGATAATCGCTTGAAAACTTGCAAAACGACATTTTTATAACCCTTTCAAAAAAAATCGACCTTGTAATTTTCGTTACAAAGGCGTATAATAAACGGTAAGTGAAAGTATAGCACGAATCGCGCGTGAACGGTAAGCAAAAATACGCGATTCTAAAAATTTACAATATATTGTGATAACAAAAAAAACCGACACAAATGCGTCAGTTCTCTTTCGTTTCGTCGGCGGGGGTTTCGTCAAGAAAAGCCTTCCTCGTCACAAGCGACGGCACTTTCTTTTTGATAAGCAAAACAAGCGGCACGCCGATGAAGAATATCACGACCGCTTCGGACAGAGTAATCGAAATAAGATTTACCCAGTACGCCGCGTCCGTGCCCAGAAGATACCACATAAGCGGCAGCACAAGAGCATTGAGAAGTACCGGCGGCAACCCGGAAAGCCAGGCGTTTTTAATCTTTGACGTCAGTATGCCGGCAATAAGCGTCGCAAGCGAGCCGAAAATCACGTCGTACAAAGGGAAGGTCGAAAACGCGTTTGCGGCGGCGCAACCTATCGTTATCCCCAGAATGCTTTCGGGCATAATATAAGGAAGCATGACAAGCGCTTCGCTCAGCCTGAACTGGACGGGACCGAACGATATGGGTTGCAGTAATAAGGTCAGCGCGAAATACATTGCCGCGACCACGGCGGAATAAGCGATTTTTTTAACGGGAATCCTTTTCACAAAGCACCTCGGTTTTTTTATTGATGTGTTTTCCGAAAACCATCAAACGCACTATAACACAAAAAACTTAATTTGACAACACTTTTAAGGAGATATTTATGGCAGAATTCAAAAATGCGGAAGAAATGCTGAAAAACTATACAACGCACGGCTGTTTCGTCGTCGCGGGCGAAAGACCGAACGTTATGACCGCAAGCTGGGGCTTCTTCGGAGAAATGTGGGGCAAAAAAGTTGCGGTTGTCCCCGTGCGCGACAGCAGATTCACAAAAGGTATTATCGACGAGAAACGGGAATTCACGTTATGCGTACCTTTCGGCGATAAGTACAAAAAGGAACTTTTGTATTGCGGCACGAAGTCGGGAAGGGATTGCGATAAGGTGAAAGACCTTTCTCTTAAAATCACGCCCGCAAAAAAAGTGAACACCTACGTTATCGACGGGTGCGGGGCGTATTACGAATGCAAGGTTTTGCAGGTCATGGACTTTTCGGGACAGGAAATTTCGCCTTTCGTGAAAAAAGCATACGGCGAAAAGCCCGATTACCACAATTTTTACTTTGCGGAAATCGTCGAAGAATATTAAGCGTAAAAAAAGGGGACTGCGAACAGTCCCTTTCGTTTTTAAGTAATCAGTCTTCCTTTACGTTCTCCACGACGAGCTTGTCGAAATCGACGGGCTCCACAAAGTCGCGGGGCAGAAATTTAACGCTGTTGTAATTTGCGAAATGGTGAAAGTGTTGCGACAATACGACGGGCGTCGAAAGGTCGAAAGCGTCAACCGCTTCTTTCAGCATTTCATCGAAAACGTCGCGCGAAACGCCTTTTTTCGACAAAACTATCGAGTTTGTGATTTTGTCGCCGACGTAAGTTTTTATCCAGAGTTTCATATTAAAATCCGCAGTAGGTCATAAAGCGGTCGAACGCCTGTTCGCCTTTTTCGTCGTGCTTGAACACCGCCGTGCAATCGAGAATACGGACGCAGGCGTCGTTGATGTAATCGGTGACGCGGGTTGCCGCTTCTTCTTCTGTAAGACTTGTGCCGAAGTCGTTTGCAAGTTGCGCGATCATTCCGATATGCTTGCTCAAAGGATTGCTCTCGTCTGACAATGCCTTGAAGTCAAGCGGGGTTTTGCCGGTTAATATATCGCGGATACCGTGCGCCTCGGACGACAGACGTCCGGGAAGAATGAAAAGTCCCAACGCCTCGATAATCCCGATGCCTTCTTTTTTGATGTTGTGCAGGTCTTCCGTGGGGTGGAAAATACCGAACGGGTGAGCCTTGTCTGTGCGGTTATTTCGCAAAATCATATCGATTACGTAATGATTTTCGTCGTTAAACCTTGCAATCGGCGTAACGGTGTTATGCGGCTCGTTTCTTGTCTTTGCGGAAATATTGACGTTTTTGTCGCTGTATTCGCGCCAGCATTTGAGGATATGCGCGGCAAGTTCTTTCACTTCTTTCCTGTCTTTTCCTTCAAGGCGGATCACGCTGTTGTACCAGTCGACAATCGACACTTTGACGTTTTCAAAGGAACTGTGGGTGAAAAACTTTTTGGACGGCGCGCTCATTTCGGGCAGGACCTTGCTGCCGCCCTGATAATGGTCGTGCGACAAAATGCTGCCGCCGACGATGGGCAAATCCGCGTTGCTGCCGATGAAGTAATCGGGGAAGAGTTCCACAAAGTCGAACATTCTTTCAAAGGTATCGGCGTCGATGTGCATCGGGCGATGCTCGTCCGAAAGCGCGATGCAGTGGTTTTCAAAATATACGTAGGGCGAAAACTGGAAATGCCATACCTCGTTGTTGAGGATAATCGGGATTGTTCTGAGCGTCTGACGGGCAGGGCGTGCGGCGTTTCCCGAAAACCCGACGCATTCCTTACAGAGCATACATTTGGGGTATGCGGTCTGCGGCGCGTTTTTCGCGGCGAGAATGGCTTTCGGGTCTTTTTCCGGCTTGCTGAGATTTATGGTAATCATAATATCGCCACGTGGATTCGCGACTTTCCAGCCGATGTTTTTGTCGATGTCGACTTTCCTTATATAATTGCTGTTGACGGACAGGTTGTAAAGGTATTTCGTCGCGAGAGCGGGATCGCTTGCGGCAAGTTGTTCAAACGTGGTGATAACCTGAAACGGCATCGGCATAAGAAGCCCCATGACGCGGGTTTCGAAGTTGATTTTTTCCCATTCTTCGGCAAGGTGGTTTTCCGCTGCGTATTCGTTGACGTCGTCCAGAATTTCCTGCAAAGGACGGCAGTTATCGACGGGCGCGTCCGCGGGTGCGTCCACTTTCAGAAGGTCCAGAAGGTTATTCCTTCTCAAAATATAATCTTCCTCGTACATATCGAGGTTTTTGCCAGCGTAAAAAAGCAACTCTTCAATAACAACTTTAATATCGTTTGTCATCGTCAAAACTCCTTATAATAATTGCAATTATTATACGATTGTGTTATAATCGCCTTATCGTTATTCCCGATAAAGCAAATTTATTTTAATGTAATTCGGGGAAATATGCAACGGATTTACGGGTAATATGCAAAAAATCACGTCAATCGACGAAATTACTTGTTCGTCGGAGTTTGAAAAAACAGTAACCCATCTTTACGGCTCGGCGGAAGGTCAGACCGAAAGATACAAAAATCTTTACCTTGCCCACGTTGGAAATTTCAACCTTGCGGAAGGGGAATTCTTTTCAAGCCCCGGCAGGATCGAAGTTATCGGCAACCACACCGATCATAATCACGGAAAAGTGCTTACGGCGGCAATCTCCGTCGATACGCTTGCGTTCGTGACGAAAACCGACGACAATATCGTCAGAATCAATTCCGAAGGATACGCCCCGTTTGAACAAAACCTTGACGACCTTTCTTTCGTCGAAAGCGAGGCGGGCGACAGCAAAGCCCTTGTGAAAGGCATTGCGAAATACTTTGTCGATAACGGTTGCAACGTCGGCGGATTCACGGCAAGCGTTACTTCGTGCGTTCCTGCGGCGGCGGGCGTTTCTTCGTCTGCCTCGTTTGAACTGTTGATTGCCGAAATCTTCAACGTGCTTTACAACGACGGCGCGGTGTCGAAAATGAAAAAGGCGCAGGCGTCGCAATATGCGGAAAACGTTTATTTCTTAAAGCCGTGCGGACTTATGGATCAGTCGGCGATATCTTTGGGCGGCGTTTCGATGATCGATTTCGAAAACGTTGAAAATCCCTTTGTGCTCGGCGTGCAGTATCCGTTCACCGACACCGACATCGTCATCACGAATACGGGCGGCAATCACGCCGACCTTACTTCCGACTACGCCGCAATCCGCGCGGAAATGGAAGAAGTTTCCGAAAAGTTTTCGGAAAAGTATTTAAGGCTTGTCGATTATCAGAAGTTTCTGGACGCGATACCCTCGCTGCAAAACGAAGTTTCGGGCAGGGCGATTATGCGCGCGATACACTTTTTTGACGAAAATCTGCGCGTCGATAAGGCGGTTTCCGCAATCAATATGAAAAACGCCGACGCATTTTACAAAATCGTGGGCGAAAGCGGCGACAGCAGTTTCAAACTTCTGCAAAACTGCTACGTTCCTGCGGACACGGTTCAGCGCATACCTTTGGGTATCGTACTTTCGCAACACGTCACGGGCGTGAAAGCGGTGCGCGTGCACGGCGGCGGCTTTGCCGGGACGATTATCGCTTTTGTCGAAAAGGCGGAAACGCACGAATACGTCGAGCATATGAGCGAAGTTTTCGGCGCGGAACACGTTTATAAACTTTCAATAAGACAGGAGGGCGCTTGTCGCGTCGAATTCTGATGTTATACGACGTTCTTATGAATATAAATCCCGTGGCGTTCCGCATCGGGAATCTTGAAGTAAGGTGGTATGGGCTTATCATCACGTGCGCGATGGTGCTGGGGCTTATCATTCTTATTTTCATGGCAAAAAAGAAAGGCATTTCTTCCGACGACACGCTGGAACTTTTCCTGTGGGTAATTCCGCTGGGCATAGTTTTCGCGCGTGTGATTTATGTTTTTGCAAACAATAAGGAATACGGATATTTCCCCATCGAGTCGTGGGACGACTTCGTAAACTGCATCGCGATCTGGGACGGCGGTATCACCATTTACGGCGGTATGGTCGGCGGCGTTTTGGGCGCGCTTATCTTCTGCAAAAGGAAAAAAATCAAACTCGGCACGATACTCGATATGCTTGTGCCGATAGTGCTGTTGTGTCAGGCAATCGGAAGATGGGGCAATTTCTGCAATCAGGAAGCCTACGGGCAACTTGTCACCAACGAGAAACTTTTCGGGCTGCCGTTTTCGGTTTATATCGACGCGGCGCACGCCGTGAACGGGGCGGCGGGTTGGTATCAGGCGACTTTTTTTTACGAATCGGTCTATAATTTCATCGGCGCGATTTTGACGTATTGTCTGTGGCGCAAAAACAAAGTGAACGGCGCACTCGTTTTCTTTTACGCCGTATGGTACTGCGTGATTCGTCTTATCCTTGACTTTTTGCGCGTGGACGGACTTTTGTCGACGAAAATCGCCTGCGTCATCGTTATACCCACGTTCACCGCTTTGGGTATCTGGTATTATTTACACGGACTTAAAAAACTCGACCACGATAAGGCCGCGCTGGAAGTCGAGGAAATGCTCGCTTCCGACGATTAAAGGAGAAATATGAGAAACTTAACCTTGCTTACCGACTTTTACGAACTCACGATGATGAACGGATATCTGAAAGAGGGCATCGCCGACAACGAGGCGTGCTTCGACGTTTTTTATCGTGGCGGAAACAAGCTCGAATACGCAATGTGCGCGGGGCTGGAACAAGTCGTGGACTACGTCAACAATCTGCACTTCGACAAGGAAGATTTGGAATACCTCGACGGGCTGAACGTTTTCGGGAAAGAATTTATCGAAAGGCTGAAAAACTTCAAATTCACGGGCGATATTTACGCCGTGCCCGAAGGTACGATTATTTTCCCGTATGAGCCGATATTGACAATCAAAGCGCCCCTTTTCGAGGCGCAACTTCTGGAAACCGCGATACTTTGCGTGCTTAATCATCAGACGCTCATCGCGACGAAAGCGGCAAGGCTTTGCCAGAATACCGACGCGAAAATTATGGAGTTCGGTTTAAGGCGCGCACAAGGTCCCGACGCAGGCATTTACGGCGCAAGGGCAGCGTATATCGGCGGTTGCAGAAGCACCTCGAACGTGCTTGCCGGACAAATGTTCGGTATCCCCGTGAAAGGCACGCACGCCCACAGCTGGGTTATGTCTTTCCCCGACGAACTGACGGCGTTTCGCGCGTATGCGGAACTTTATCCCGAAGGGTGCATGCTGCTTGTCGACACTTACGACACCTTAAAAAGCGGTGTACCCAACGCAATCAAAGTCTTTGACGAGCTCAAACAAAAAGGATATAAACCTCTCGGGATCAGGCTTGACAGCGGCGACCTTGCGTATCTTTCCAAAGAAGCGCGCAAAATGCTGGACGACGCGGGACATTCCGACTGCATCATCTGCGTTTCAAACGACATCGACGAACAGGTTTTGCTGAGTCTGAAAGCGCAGGACGCGAAAATCGACCTTTTCGGCATAGGCACCCGCCTTATCACAAGTTACGACGCGCCTTCGCTCGGCGGCGTTTACAAACTTTGTGCAATCGAAGAAAACGGAAAACTCGTGCCGAAAATCAAACTGTCCGACACCCAGGCGAAAATCACCAACCCGGGGCTTAAAAAGATTTTCAGGATTTACGACGAAAACGGCTTTGCAAAAGCCGACCTTATCGCGCTCAAAAAGGACAAAATCGACACGGATAAACCTTTGACGATTTTCCACCCGCAATACCCGTGGAAGAAAACCACGTTTGAAAAATACAGCGTGAGAGAACTGATGGTTACGGTGTTCAAGGGCGGAAAACAAGTGTATAAACTGCCGTCGCTTGAAGAAATCGCAAAATATGCCGACAACGAAATCGCGCATTTTTACCCCGAGTATTTAAGGACGGTGAACACGCAGGAATACAAGGTCGACCTTTCCGACAACCTTTACAATCTCAAAATCAAAATGCTCACGAAAAACAGCAAAAACAGATAATCATCGTCGTTTTTCGACAAAAAATTCAAAACTTCAAAAGACCTCCGTCGGTTACAATATAGCCACGGAGGTTTTTTTGTGGGTAAAAAAAATTTAGCGTTCAAAACGGAACTTAACGGTTACAAAAAATGCGAGGTCGACGAAAGACTTCAAAAAGACGCAAGGCGCATCGAGGTGCTGGAAGCGCAGGTCGCGCTCGTCGACGGGCTGAAAGATGAAAATCAAAGACTTGCGTCGGAAGTCGAAAAGTACAAAAAATGCGAGGACGAGGTCAAGAACGTGCTTGCCGTCGCGACGAAAAAAGCGTTTGACATCAAAACGGATATGAAACTTCAATACGCGCTGGAAACGGAAAGACTGAAAATTTTCAAGGCGAAATGGACAAGCGCGTACGACGAATTGAAAAGGAAATACGGCTTCGATACCGACGCCGCAATCGTCGAAAGCACGGTTACCGACGTGTCATTGAAAATCGAGGCTATTCTCAACAAAGATTTCGGGATACGACTGACCGACGACGCCACCGACGCCGAAAAACAACTTATGGAAGAAGCGGACAGACTTTCAATCAGTCAGGACGAAATAAATAAACTTGTCGAAAAATTGAAAGGGGAGCTTAAAAACATGTCGTAGCCGCTTGAAAACGCGCGCTTATTATTGTATAATATAAGTATGGAAGACTTATATTTATATACTACAATTGCAATTATCCCGCTTGTCGTGCTGACGCTGATCGCAGGATTCGTCGTTCAGTTCAGGTTTGCAAAGTACTCAAAGGAAAACAATCTTTCGGGGCTTACGGGCGCACAAGCCGCACGAAAAATTCTGGACGAACACGGGCTTTTCGACGTCGCAATCGTGAGAATCGAAGGAAATCTCACCGACAACTTCAACCCGAAAACCAACGTCGTTTCGTTGTCGCCGAAAGTGCACGACGGCAATACTATCGCCGCGGTTGCGGTTGCCGCGCACGAGGTCGGACACGCGATACAGCACGCGGAAGGCTATGCGCCGATGAAACTTCGCGGCGCGCTTGTTCCCGCTTGCGTCGTTACGTCGAAAGCGGCTGTGCCTCTTCTTCTCATCGGCATACTGCTGGAAATCTTTTTAAGCCAGAATCCCGCGTCGAGCATACTGTTTTTCCTGGGAATCGCGTGCTACGCATTGTACGCGCTGTTCACGCTTATCACTCTTCCCGTTGAGTTTAACGCGTCGAGAAGGGCGGGCGAAAACCTTGTCGATTACGGCGTTATCAACGTCCGCGACGAAAAGAAGGTCAACGCAATGCTTCGCGCGGCGGGCATGACTTACGTCATGAGTTTTGCGATGGCACTTTTGCAAATGCTCAGAATCATCGCGATTTTCGGCGGATCGAGAAGCAGGAAAAAGTAATCAGTTTATATCGGTAATAAATCCGTCTTTTACTGTGAAATCGAACACGCGGGGCGTGATAATCGGCTCGGCTGAATAAGAAATCAAAGCGACTTTTTTAAGGTCGCTTATTTTTTGCGCGTTTTGGTGTTTTATCGGCGAAATTTCGTCAAAAGGCTTGAAATAATCCAAAAAAACTTCGGGGCTTTCCCTGATATCCGGCGCAAGACACGCCGTCGCTCTTTCAAAGTCTTTCGCGGCAAGCGATTCCAAAAATAAATAAGGGATAAGTTCGTCGGGATAAACGCGGTCTTGAAGATACGAAAACTCGGCTTTGCTTTTTACCGCCGCGCCCGAAAACGAATACGTCGTGGTTTTCACGCGGGAGAGCATGTCTTTCAGATATTCGGTTGCAATTACGCCCGCGTACGAAAACGACACGTTGTCCGCCTCGACCGACAACAGTTCTCGGAAGCCGCCGTCAAAAAGCATGACGAGGACGTATTGTTTTTGCGCGGTTCCCGAAATCACTAAGAGCAGTCCTTCCTTTGTTTCGGAAAAGGAAATTTTCGGGGAAGAAAGCGGCGGGATTTCCACCGTCTTTACGCCGCCCGAACACTCGAAAATAGCACGGGTTTTCGTGTCTTTATATATCGTTACAATTACTTCGTCGCCGTTATAAGTCGTCGAGTTTTGCGCGATAGGGACGGGCGGGGCGTATTCAAAGTACTTTTGCGGCTCGATAATCACGTCGTACGCGCCGTTTTGCCAGTCGATAAGTTGCGCCGAGCCGTAAACCCGCACGGAATTTTTCACGTCGATGACGGCATAGGACGGCACGTATATTTCGTTTTCGCAATTTTCCTTTGCGGCAAAAAGCATAATCGCGCCGTCGTTTTGTTCAATCGAGAAAGGCGCGTCGTGCGACGCGTTGTTTGCAACGATAAGCCCGTTCGGGGCAAAATAAAACCTCGCCATACAATAAATATACGGCGAGGCGTTTCGTTTTATGAAATTATTATGCCTTGGTTGCGGACGCGTCTTTTAAGGTGTAGGTGAAATTGCCTTCCACGAACTCCACAAGCGTTTGTTTGAGTTTGTAGTGGTTTGAAAGCGCAATGTCCGACTTTGCGTAGTACGCGCGGAACGCCTGATTTGTCGAAACGGGGGTGGAAGTAAGCGCGATATATACGACCTGACAATCCGTTGAGTTTGCTTCGCCGCCGATCGTGTATCCCTTGTTTTCGGTTGCGCCCAGGGAGCATTGAAGTTTCACGACGTTGTTTTCACCCGGGGCGAAAGTGTTGAACGCAAGGTTGAACTTTTTGTCGAAACTCGCGCCGCGGATAATCGTGTAAAACTGCATATTGTCGTAGTAGGGCGAAGAAATATCGTGTTCGGATGCCGCCGTTCCTTCGGGAATCGTGTCGCCGTCCGCCCGATAAAACCTGACTTTTTTGCCGTCGTAGACGACTTTCTGTGTTGTTTTGACGCCGCCTTTTTCGGTGGTCAGCACGCTTTCGGACGGCAGGAAACTGCCCGATTTCGAAAAGCTGACGCTGCCGTTAATTGTGGTGCCGTCGTCCATCGTTTGTTGTCTTTCGATGACGTAGCCGCTTCCGACGGGTTTAATCGTGAGAGTAAGCGTGCCCGTAACGAGCGTTTCGCCGACTTTCCCGGATACCGAATACGTGAACTTCTCCATAAAGCCGCCGTCGCACCAGTTAAGGCGCAAAAGTTTGTCCGTCGCGACGTTGCTGTTGCACGCGGTAAGCGAAAACGCAAGTACCGACGCAATAATTACCGTTAAAATAATAAGAATAACCTTTTTCATATCGGATAGTATAGCATACTTCCGAAAAAAAGCAAAGCATATATAAAGTATTTTGTGCGCGCGCGTTGCTTTAACGATAAAAGTAATGTATAATTATTATATATTTATACCTTATTTTATTTATTGATTATGAGCGTTAAATTCATTCTTTCAAACACGTTCGGTTTTTCCGCCGACAATATGTATCGGCTTATCGCAAAAAACGTCGGAAACGGCAGGCAAATCGTCATCGTACCCGACAAGTTTTCACTTGCTTTTGAAAGGAATATCTTAAAAAAACTCGGGTTGACCTCGACGTTCGACGTGGACGTTACGTCGTTTATGCGACTTGCCGTGAAAGCAATGCGCGGGAAAAACAGGAAGTGTCTGACGCCCGAAGGCTCGGTTATGTTGCTGAAAAGGGCAATCGACGAGGTGAAAAACGACCTTACCGTTTATAAAGACGTCGACGACGTGACTTTTCCCAGGGAAATGTACGCCGTCATCACTGCTCTTCGAAACAGCGGCGTCAACGCCGAAAACACGTTGGCGGTCGACGACGAAAAACTGAAAGACGTCGGTATTATTTACGAAAAATATCTTGAAATACTGCACAAATCGTTTATTGATTCGACCTCGCGGCTCGAAGCGTTTTCTGCGGGTATCGGCAACGACTTTTCGGACGCCGACGTTTATATTTTCGGATTTCCCGATTTCACCGCAACCCAGTATGAGATAATTTTCCGTCTTTTCGTCCACGCAAGGAACGTGACCGTCGGACTTATCGCGCCCGACGACGACGCGAAAAACAAAAGATTGTACCCGAGTCGCGCTTTCAAAAAACTCACAAGCGGGCTTTCGGACGCGAATATCGCATACGACGTGACGTACGCTTTCGTCGGGCTCGATAACGTCAAAAAACAGCTTTCAAACCTGTTTTCATACGCCAAACTTCCTTCCGTCGAAACCGACGGGAAAGTTGAGATTATCGAGGCGAAAAACATCATGGACGAGATGGAATACGTCGCGAAAAACATTCGCCGCGCGGTAATCGAACAAAAGTTGAGATACAAAGACTTCGCCGTCGTCGTGCCGTCGTCGGACGACTACGAAAACGACGTCAGAAACGTCTTTACGCGATACGACGTGCCTTATTTTCTGGACAAAAAAATACCTTTTTCGTCCGCGCCGCAGGCAAGATATATTTTGTCGGCGATCAGGTGCGCGTCCGACGGCTTCGATTTTTCGGACGTCAACGCGCTTATCAAAAATCCGCTGTTTTACAAAACCCCGGAAGGGTACGAAAGCGTGCAACTTTTTGAAAATTACGTGCTGAAAAACGCGCTTTCAAACAAACTCGGCAAAAAATTCAAAAACGAAGCGGCGGAAAGCGTCAGAAAACGCATATTCGACGTAACCGCGCCTTTTTCGGGACTTGACGGAAAGGACGTCAAAGAATACGTCGCCGCGCTTAACGCCTTTTTGGAAAACGAAAAAATCAAGGAATATTCGGAAACCGTCTCGGACGAAATCAAAACCGTCGAAAGCAAGGCTGCCGAACAGTTTTACGATAAGTTCGTCGATATCGTCGACGAAATGCAGGTTGTGCTGAAAGATACGACTTTCTCGCTTTATGAGTTTTCGGAAACCTTGAAAGGCGTGTTTGAAAACGTCAAAGTCGCGCTTGTGCCGATGTATCTCGACAGCGTTTACGTCGGACAAAGCAACGAAAGTTTCTTTGACGGAATAAAAATAATGTACGTGTGCGGGGCGGTCGAAGGACTTGTGCCGCGCTCTGTCGCAAATACCGCCGTGCTGGGCGTAAAGGAAGAAGAAAGCCTTCTGAAAAACGGGCTCGATTTATACCCGTCGAAGAAGGAGAGCGTGAAAAACAACGCTTTTGAACTCATATCCCTTCTGACAAAGCCCGAAAAAGTCGTCGTGTCGTATCCCGTAAATTTCAAGGGAACGGAAGGGCGCGCGGCGGCGTTTGTCGCGTCGATGACGGATTACTTCACCGTCGGCGGCAGTCCGCTGTCGCCCGTTCGCACCGACAAAAAACGCGCGTTGACCAAGGATGAGGAGTTGAAAGAGTACGCCTTTGACACGGCAACTTACGAAAACGGCAAATACAAACTTCTGCTTTCAAAATCCGCAAAATCGAAAGTCGACGCCGGCAGTTTCTTTTCGCTGTTGCCCGACGAAGAAAAATCTTACGTCGAAAAACTTATTGAAACGTCCGACTCGCAAGAAAGCGTGAAAATCAACACGTCGCTCGATCGGGGCGTATTTTCGGCAAGCCAGCTGGAAACGTATTTCGCCTGTCCGTACAAACAGTTTTTGCGCTACGGCATAAGGCTGAAACCGCGCGAAGAAGGCGTGCTTCGTACACTTGAAACGGGCACGCTCATGCACGCGATTATGGAAAAGTTTGTGAAAGAAAAGGCTTACGAAAACCCGACGGACGAGATTATCGCAAGCGTTTGCGACCGCGCCGTGAAAGAACAGCTCGAATCCCCCGATTTTATGCAGTTCGACGCCGCGAAAAACAAGCTTTCTTTCGACCGCGTGAAAAAGGAAGGCGCGAAAATCTGCAAGGAAATCGCCGCGCAGTTCCAAAAATCCGACTTCAAGCCGTACCTTGCGGAAGCGAAAATCGGAAAGAAGGGCGAGGCGAATTTCGAAGGGCTTAAAATCAAAAAGGACGGAAAAGAGTACGTCCTTGTCGGAAGTATCGACCGCATCGACGAAAAAGACGGGTATTTCGCGATAATCGACTATAAAAGTTACTCAAAAAACCTTTCGGTGAAAGACATTTACAGCGGCGAAAAAATCCAGCCCGTTTTGTATATGGACGCCGCGAAAAACAAGGATCTGAAATACCCCGTCGGCATGCTTTATCAACCCGTTTCGGTGGGATATAAAACAAAAGGCAAAAACCGCTTCAAAATGAGCGGATTCATAATAAATAATCCCGATATTATTTCGATGATGGACAACACGCTGACGGCGGGGAAAAGCAGCGACTTTCTTCCCGTTTCGCTGAAAAACGACGGCACAGCTGGCAGTCGGAAAAACGTCGTGGCGGATACGGCATTTCTCGCATTCGAAAAGTACGCCGAAAAACTTGCCGAAAAAGCGATCGGAGAAATTCTGGACGGCAACGTCGCGCCGTCTCCGCTTGCGAGTGCGTGCGGCTACTGCGACTATAAGGATATGTGTCCGTACGAGGGCGACGAACGGTTTGTCCGCGACGGCTTCCCGAAAATATCTTCGCCCGAAGACCTTATGACGCTTGCAAACGGCGGCAAAATCGAAAGCCGCATCGAGAAGGAGACGAACGAAGATGACTAAGTGGACGAACGAACAAATTAACGTCTTTGACGCAAGCGGCAACGTTCTCGTATACGCCTCGGCAGGCAGCGGGAAAACGTCGGTAATGGTCAAAAAAATCGTCGACGACGTCGTGAAAGGAGTGCCTGTCAAGGATATTCTCGTCGTGTCGTACACGAAAGCGTCGGCAACGGATATGCGACTGAAAATCATCAACGCGCTGTTCGACGTCGCAAAGGACGAAAACGTCAAAAACGTCGACAAAATCCGCGAAGAAATCGACAATCTTCCGTTTGCCGAAATCGGCACGATGGACTCCTTTTTGGGAAGACTTATCAAGGAAAATTTCGAATACCTTAAAATCTCGCCGAAAGCGCAGCAAATGGACGAGATCGAGTCCAAGGATATGAAACGCCGCGCCCTTAAAAAGGTGATGAACGACGAATACGAAAAGCAGGCGGCAGACTTTATCCGCGTTGCGTCGCGTGCGTCGGGCATCGTCGACGACACCCCGCTTTCGGAAATAGTGTTGAAAATTTACGACGCAATTTCCATAAATCCGCGTCCCGACGAGTTCAAGGCGATGCTGCTTTCAAGCGTCACCGACAACCCCGACAGCGTTTACGGAAAAGTAATCCTTGATTTTTACCGCGACCTTGCGGCGGAAACTTTGCCGTTTGTGAAAAGGACGATTGACGTGACCTCGCTCGAAGGCGCGCCTGTTTACGCCGCCGCACTCGGACATTCTGTGGAAACTTTGGAAGAACTTTCGGATATGTGCACGGCAAACGACGCGAAGAAAATAATCGAAAGATACGTAAAACCGAATTTCAGGGGAGGAAAACCCAAAATTTCCGACGAAGATAAGGCGCTTGTCGCGACGGCTCGCGACAAAACCGCCGAAATAATCGAGAATCTTTCCGAAAAGCTTTTCGTCGATTACACAAATTATAACGTGAACGACGCAAAAGAGTTTATGCGTGTCGTTATGCGCGTCGTCGAAGAATTCGACCGCGAGTACGAAAGACTTAAAAAACGCGAAAACAAAATCGACTTTGCCGATTTGTCGAAATACGCCGTGAAACTTCTGAAAGACGAATCCCGCAGGGAAGAAATAAGACAAAAATTCTCGCTCGTGTTCGTGGACGAATATCAGGACATCAACCCGTTGCAGGAAGAAATTTTGTTGAAAATCACCGACGGCAATCTGTTTATGGTCGGCGACGTCAAACAAAGCATTTACGCCTTCCGAAACGCCGACTCCAAAATCTTCACCGACAAAAAGAAGTCGTTTGAAACGGGAAAGTCGCAAGGTCGCGCGCTGCCGATGACCGCGAACTTCCGAAGTGAAAAGGGCGTGCTGGAATTTGTCGACCGCGTATTTTCGGGGATAATGACGCTCACTCACGGCGGGTGCGATTATAAAAACGAAAGCCTTTTCATAAAAGACGGGTTCACGGGCGAAATGTCGAAAAACGCGCGCATTATGCTTGTGAAAAACGATCCTTCGCGCGAAGAAACCGAAATTTCCGGCGTTTACAGCGTAATGTCGCACGAAAGAAACTCGTCATTGGACGAAATAAGCGGTTATACGGAAGGCAGTGCGGTTGCCGAAGAAATCAGTAAAATAATCGGCTCAAAATATGTCAAAAGCGACGGCACGCCACTCGAATACAAAGATATCGCGGTGCTTTTCAGGAAAAGGGGAAGCGGCGCGGACGGATTTTTGCGCGCGCTGACCGACAACGGTATTCCTTACGCCAGCGACGGCTTTATCGAAGGCGCGGGCAAACGATATATAAAAGAACTTTCCTGCTTTATAAAAGCGGTTGATAACTTGCTGGACGATATCGCGTTCGTCGGATTTTTAAGGTCGCACTTCGGAAAATTTTCGGATGAGGACGTCGCGAAAGTCGTGAAGTATTACAAAAGCGATTTCGTTTACGACGCCGTGAAAAAGTGCGCGGAAAAGCCTGACGAACTTTCGGAAAAATGCAGAAACGCTCTGGCATTTTTGTGGGACGAAAGAAAAAGAGCGGCGTTTTGCGGCGTGAAAGACTTCTTGTACGAAGTGGTCGGAACGACCGCGTTCGACGCATACGTCCTTGCCGGCGAAAACGGAAAAGACGATATGACGGCGGTCAGAAAATTTATTTCGGACGGCGCGGCGTATCCCGATTTGCAATCATTTGCGGCGGCGATACGAAACGGCGACGACAACGATTGCACAAACCCCGACGACGAAGCGGACGCGGTAAAAATCCTTACCGTCCACGCAAGCAAAGGGCTTGAATTCCCCGTCGTATTCCTTGCAAGGTGTGACGCAGGCTGGGGCGGCGAAGTGAGAAAAAGCGACATAGTTTTTGACAGGACGCTCGGCGCGGGCATAAAACTTTTTGACGAGGAAACAAGGTTAAAGGCGGATTCGCTTGCCTATACCGCAATAAAGCTGGAAGCGAAACGCAGGGAAGCGGACGAAAACATAAGGCTTTTGTACGTTGCGCTGACGCGCGCGAAAAACCGTATTTACGTCACGGGAATGACAAATAAAGCGCTTGAAAAGAAGTTCGATTTCCCGACGCCGGTCATCTCGTCAATGAGATTTTCCGACCTTATTACGTACGCCGCGGCAATCGACGGGGACTTATACGGGCTTATCGACTTCGTGGAGCCGACCGTTGAAAACCCGAATGAAGTCGCAAAAAACGGACTTTATCTGTCAAAAGGCGACGATAAAACACGAAATGCGTTGAAAAATGTGCTCGATTTCGTTTATCCGTTTGAAAAATCGAGCCGTATAAGCCCGAAATATACCGTAACGGAGATAAACAGGCTTGTCCGCGACGAAGAAAACGAAGGATTCACGCCGAGTATGATAAATCCGTCGTCGGATAATCGTCGCACGGGTATCGCGTACCACGCCGTCATGGAAAACATCGACTTCTCGACAAGCACCGTGAGCGAGATAAACTATCTTTTGAAAAACCTTGTCGAAAACGGCGTCCTTCAAGACGGCGACGAAGAACTTGTCGACGCAAACGATATTTTAAGGTGTATTCAAAGCCCCGTCATTCAGGAAGGGATAAAGGGCAGATATATCCGCGAAAAATCGTTCATGCTTTCGTTGCAGGCGGGGGAAGTCGGCGGCGACTCGTCCGACGATATTCTGGTGCAGGGCACGATCGACCTTGCGTTTTTCGGCGAAGAAAACGTCATAGTCGACTTCAAATATTCGGGACTTTCCGACGAAAAACTTGCCGAAAAATACGCGCGACAACTCAAAACGTATAAAATCGCCGTCATGAAAGCCTACGACGTTAAAGTTGATAAAATCCTGTTATATTCTTTCAAAACCGGGCATTTTATAGATATAAAGTAATTTTTTTGCTGAAAAGTGCGCGTAATTATTTGCAAATAACTAATTTTATGTTATAATAGCATAGATTTGTAACAAGCATTGTTTTACTACGCGAAATAAAGGATGTGTTTTATGGTTGCTCAATTGTTGTCAACAGTGGAATTTTGGCAGGCTTTCAGCGTTCCCGAAAGGGCACTTTTCTGCGGTTTGGTTATCGTACTCGGGCTGACGCTTATCGCATTCGTCGTATTCGGCGGCATTCTCGGAAAATTGTCGGGACGCAGGTTCATTAAATCCTGCAAAACAATCGGCAATTTCGCAAACGAATCCGGCGTTATCGACGACGGTAATCTGGAACAGTTCGAGGCAACTTGTTTCAACGAGAAAACCGACAAAACTTTTATGGAAGGTTGGGAGGCGTTCAAAGGCGCACGTTTCGATTATCCCAGCAAATACGTCGATTCCGACAAGATAAAGGCGAAATATTCCGGCAAAAAGTTTAAGGTCGGGCTTATTTCGACCGCAATCGCATTGCTTGTTTTCGCACTTGTTTTCGTGGTTTACGGGCTTGTTCAGGTCAAGAGCGCCGGAGGCGTCGATATCACGGTTTACTGCGTGGTGCTTGCACTCCCGATTATTCTTATGCTGTCATACGCTTTCGTAAAGCCCGAGAAGAAGACCGGCGCCGCATTAGACCAGATGCTGGAAGACCTCGACACCGCGGTGAAACTCCAACGCCACGTTGAACGTAAGGTTGACAACAGCCGCCTGTACGAAATCGAAAATCGCATCCGCGACGTCATCATTCACGAACAGTCCAAACCTATTCCTTCAAAGAAGGATCAGCTTGAAAAACAAAAAGCGCAGGAACTTGAAATGGCGGACGAAGACCTTGACGATATCCGCGACGAAATTTTCGCCGACGACAACGTAGAAGAACCCGTTGCGGAAGAACCCGTTGTGGAAGAACCCGTTGCGGAAGAACCCGCGGCGGAAGTCGAAGAACCCGTCGAAAAGCCCAAAAAGGTTATCCCGTTCGAGCCGTTCGTAAAAGTCCTTGACGAAGCCATCGAAAAAGGTTATTCCAAAGCGACGATGCGTAAAATGGCAAACATTCTCGTGCTTGCTTTCGGAAAATTCCAGGAGCCCGCTCAACGCGAAACCCTTAAAAACTCCATCAGAAAATTCATCGTCCAATACAAAGCGGCGGTTGAAAGAGAAAGGGCGGCGGAAGCGGAATATGTAGCGGCAGACGCAGCGACTCAGCAGGAAGCCTACGGCGAATGGCAAAACCCCGACGCAGAATAATATAAAATGCAATATCCCCGACAAATCGTCGGGGATTTTTTATGCGATTAAAGCGGAAAACGTCGCAAAAATACGGCGGTTTTCTTTGAAAAAAACTCTTTTTTTCCGTAAACGCGGTTTTTTTCTTGCCAAAAAATTTTTGAAGTGTTATTATTTCATTAATCTTTTTGAACACGAGGTGTTAATAATTTACTATGGACGACCCTTTAAGTAAAAAGCAAATCAATATTGTTGACACCGCTCTTTTTGCGTAAGTAATTCTTTCCTTGTACGATGAGCGCGGTGTCCCCGTGCTTTTATTTTGTATTGGAGGAAGGAGAAATGCTTCAAATTTACTATACCGACGAAAATAACCAGCTTTTGTCGCTTGACGTCGAAAACGGCGTCGAAAACGTCGATCTCACCGGAAAATGGATTAACCTTTCAAACCCCACGGACAAAGAAATCGAACTCGTGAGTCGCGTTACCGCGCTTCCCGAGGACTATATCAAAGCCGCGTTGGACGAGGAAGAGCGCGCCCGTATCGAAGTCGAAGACGGGAATCTTCTGACGCTTTTCGATATCCCGGTTATGGAAGACGACGAGGGCAGCGACTACTATACTTATTCGACCTTGCCGTTTGCGTTCATTTCAAACCAGAAAACCGTCGTTACCGTTTGTCTGAAAGAAAATATCATCACGCAAAACTTCATTATGAACCGCGTGAAAAGTTTCGCGACGTATAAGCGCACAAGGTTTTTGTTGCAGCTTATGTACGTTTCAAGTACGAAGTTTTTGCAATATCTGCGCCAGATCGACAAAACCAGCACCCGTATTCAGGCGGAACTGAACAAAAGTATGAAAAACAAGGAACTTATCCAACTGCTGGATATCGAGAAATCGCTTGTTTACTTTTCGACGTCCCTTCGCGGAAACAGTTTCGTCATCGACAAGATTCAGCGCACCGAAGGCGTGAAATTTTATGAGGAAGACCAGGACCTTTGGGAAGACGTCGGCATCGAAAACCGTCAGGCAATCGAAATGTGTAATATTTATCGGGACATTCTGACGGGTACGATGGACGCGTTTGCGTCGGTCATCAGCAACAACCTGAACATCGTCATGCGTACGCTTACCATTCTGACGCTGCTTGTTGCGATACCTTCCATGATTGCGGCGTTCTGGGGAATGAATACCGGCGTGCCGTGGGAAGGGAAACTGTACGGTTTCTGGATTGTCGTGGGTATTTCGATTGCGATTTGTCTGGTTTTGGGCTTATTTATGTTCAAGAATCGCGGAAGGAAGAGATAACACGGCGGTTAAAATTGACATAAAAGCATTTCTTTGGTATAATTTACCCTGAACTTTTGTTCAGGGTGATTTTTTTATGCGCAAAAAAGTTTTATTAAGTTTACTGATTTTAATAATTGCGGCGTCGGTGCTTACGGCGTGCAATAAGGGTAAGGACAAAAACCCCGCCGTAACTTACGGCGATATTTACGTGCAGCACGGCGGCATTGTGAGAAAAGCCGATTACGACCACGATCGTTCGTTTGTCTTGCCCGAAGGGCTTATGCCGTATTACGAGGAAAAAGGCACGGTCAATACGTACAAGGAGTACGTCGACGCCTACGACAAGGAAAACGGCGTGTTTAAGGTCAGGAAAGACATCCTCGGCGAGAACGGCAAGGTCGCTTCGTCCAGGTATGGTTTCGTCAGTCTTAAAACGAAAAACCTTATCGGAAGCGGAGCGGTGTATTCTGCGGACTTTTTTGTCGAAAACGGATTTATCGGCGCGTACAATGCCGACACGAATAAATATGAACTTTTCAGAAACGACGGCACGCGGCTGAACGTTCCGGTGAGTGCCGATTCCAAAAAAACGTCCGAAATGTTTATGACGTTGTCGGAGGACTATTACGCACTTTCTGACGGCAATAACTCCTGGCAGATTTACGCCGCAAACAATTCCGCGTCGCCCGTTGCAGGCGGCAAAAAGTTTTCAACCTATTATTTCGACGAGCAGGCGCAAAAGGCTTATGACGTGTCGTATATCGTTGCCGACAATTACATTATCGCAACCCGTATGATAAAAGCGACGTCGGTGTTTTCAAAGGACGCTGTCGTCGACGTTGTCGCATACGACCTTGCAAGCGGCAACGAGATCACAAGTATGTTCAATGGCGTCGGCGCATATTCGTCGGGCGCAATCCGCGCGGCGTATTACCTCGGAGGCGACAAATTTTATTGCTATGAACAAACGTCCAGCACCAAAGACGACGGATATCAGTACAAGGTGCTGACCAAGCCCGAAGAGGAAGAAATCGACAAGCGATACACTTATTACAAAATTTCGGTGTGGACGTACGATATGAAATCGGGCGCGAAAACCCTTATCGTTCCCGACCGCATTTTCTCGACAATCGTCAATAAATATTACAAAAAGAGCGTTGGCCGCGATTTGTCGGAATATATTAACAACGGATACAGTTGGGTGTCGGTTGCAATCACCAGAGACGCCGACCGCGTTGCGACGCAGGATCAGCAATACGTCATCGACAGCAATCTGAATATTTACGTTTCGCTGTCGGATAAGTCGGGCAGCGCAACTCGTTACGACGAAGGCTCCAACGATTATCGCTACGTCAAACTGACTTTTGTCGACGGCTACGGCTTTGACGAGGACTCCACTTCCGACCTTATTATCTATGACAAACAGGGCAACACCGTTTTAAGAAAAGAAGGCACTTACAGCAAGGTATTTTACAACAACGGTATCGTTACCGCGGTTAAGGAAGTTGCGGACGGAAGCAAGTACGTCGTCGCTTATAAACTTGACGGCACGGTCGTCTTTGACGAAACGAGAAAATACTCCGACATCGTCGGAAGCACTTATAACAACGACCGTCTGGCTTTCGTCGGAAAGTACGCAATGGTCAAAAAAGGCACGACGTACCTTCTTGTCGACAACACCGGACGCGACGTCGGAAATCCGTCGGTCAGCGATATGTACACGACAAAAAGAGGCGCGTTCTTCTTCAATGGCGTGTACGTCACGCAGGATAAAAAGACCTTGAAATTCGGGCTTAAAAACTACGACGGCGACGTTATTTTCGAGAATCGGTTCAAAGAAGTGATTATCGACGCGAAAAGGTTCGGCGACGTGGCGTTTTACGCAAAGGACGAAAACGGAGTGTGGAACGTATACTTCGTATAACCAAGAAGGGCGTTTGACAAACGTTATCGTTTACGACGTTCCGGCAGATATTTTCGGAGCGGCGTTTATATTATTTATTCACGGATTATGAAAACGCAGGTTATGGGAGCGGAAGGCATCGACCTTGCCGCAAAACTTATAAGAGAAGGAGAAGTCGTCGCATTCCCCACCGAAACGGTTTACGGGCTGGGGGGAGATTGTTTCAACGACGACGCCGTAAAAAGGATTTACGCGGCAAAAGGACGTCCGTCCGATAATCCGCTGATTGTACATATTTCGACGCTCTCGGACGTTTACAGGGTGGCGAAAGACGTGCCCGACGCGTACTTCCGCCTTGCCGAAAAGTTTTTGCCGGGTCCCCTTACGGTCATTCTTCCCAAAGCGGACGATCTGCCTTTGTCGTGTACGGGCGGGTTGGATACCGTTGCGGTGAGATACCCCGCGCACAAAATGGCGCGAGACTTCATAAAAGCCACGGGAACGCTTATTGCCGCGCCTTCGGCAAACGTGTCGACTCACGTGTCGCCGACGACCGCAAAACACGTTTACGACGATTTGAACGGGCGCATTCCGCTTATCCTTGACGGCGGCGAATGCGAAGGGGGAATCGAAAGCACGATAATCACGTTGTGCCGCGAAATCCCCACGATTTTACGCCCCGGCATAATCACCGAGCGCGACCTTTCGGGTGTTCTGAACGAGGTGGAATTGTTCAAAGGCAAGGTGGAAAAAGCCGAAGCCCCCGGCATGAAATACAAGCACTACGCACCACGATGCAGGGCGGTGCTCGCAAGTACTCCCGAGAAGGCGATTGAATTGTACGATAATGCAGTAAAAGACGGTTTATCGCCTGAAATCCTTGCATTAACCGAACATATTGCAATTTACGGAAACAGGAAACTTATTGATCTCGGCGGCGACGAATATGCCGTTGCGCGCCATATTTACAACGCTTTGCACGTTGCGGAAAACGACGCCGACTTCATCATCATCGACAACCTTACGGGCGGCGGCGTGTATGACTCCGTGATGAACCGCGTGATGAAAGCGGTTGCGGGAAAGGTGGAATGATGCGCGTGGTTTTCGTATGCACCGGGAATACTTGCAGAAGCCCTATGGCGGAAGCGATTTTCAGGTTTTACGCCAAAGAAAGCGGGGTGAAAGCCGACGTTTCGTCGTACGGGCTTTTCATAAATCCCGACGAGTGCGAAACGCGCGGACAAGCCTTGATTGCGGTCAGAAAACTTAATATCCCGATCAGAAAGAAAAAGTCGAAAGTCATCACGGAAGACGTCGTGAAAAACGCCGACTACGTCGTTACGATGACCAAAAAACAAAAAGACGCATTGCCGTACGACAACGTTTTTACTTTTTCGGAACTCGTGGGAGGCGGCGATATTCCCGATCCGTACGGACTTGACCAGAACGCATACGACGTGACTGCTTTCAGGCTGAAACTCGCGTCGCAGAATTTATTGAATATTATTTCGGAAAAAAGGTGAAAAAATGAAGTTTGAACTGAAACTTTTGGACTGGTGGTGGAACAAACAGGTCTTAAAAAGCGACCAAAAACGCGCGGCAAAACTCACGAAAACCACGGGCGTGTCCGCGATAAAAGACCTTGATTATTTCGGCGACGGCAGCAAATGGCACCTTATGGACGTGTATCGTCCCGAGGGTACGGAAAACCAAAAGTTGCCCGTAATAATCGATATTCACGGTGGTGGCTGGATGTACGGCGACAAAGATCTGAACGCGCCGTATTGCGAAGCGCTTGCAAAACGCGGTTTCGTCGTTGTGAGTTTTTCGTACAGTCTGTTTCCGAGCGTGACTTTGCCCGTCCCCGTGCAGGAGATTTTCAGGGCGATAAACTTCGTTTACGACAACGCCGAAAGGTTTAATATCGACCTTAACAACGCCTTTATCACGGGCGACAGCGCAGGCGGGCATTACGCAGGGCTGGTACTTTCGATTATCGCGGACGAAGAACTTGAAAAACTTTACGAGGTCGAAAAATGTCGTATGACTTTCAAGGGGGTTGCGTTCACCTGCGCCGCGTTTTATCCGAACTCGATTGCGAATTTTCCCGTGCACCTTGCAAAGACGTACGTCGGGCTGTTTTACGGCGGGGCGAAGAAATATGAAAATCACAAGTTTTATAAAAGCGTCGATATAATCAACAATAAGGTGGAAAAGTTCCCGCCGATGTTCATCAACAGTTGCTTTAACGATATGTTGAAGGGCGATACGAACAGGTTTATCGAATGTTTGGACAGAAAGAAAATCCCGTACACCCTCGATTTCCCGACGTCGGACGAGTGTGAAAACAAAATGGGACACGTTTACGCCGTTTTGTATCCCGAAGACTGGGAAGAAAGCAAAAAAACAATCGACAAAACGTGCGAGTTTTTCAAAGAATATATGAACAAATAAAATCAAACGGAATAATTGACAAAAAAACGGCGACGAGCGTAAGCCCGTCGCTTTGTTTTCAAAAAACTGCGCAACCGTAACCTGACAATTTGCACCGAAGTGATACAAAAACAGGTAACTCCTTCAAGGTAACCTCGTGGCACACGCCGTTAACCGCTTAATGCTGCTGCGGTCAAGCTCTGACATGGTTCACGGGACGACATTGCACAAGACCTTGATATCAACGTCCCTTATTTTTGCCGACCAACCATACAAAAGGCCGCATACGGCATTCAGCCCCGCATATAGAGGGTTTCGGATTACAGGGTACCCCTAGTCCCCCGCCTAGCGCAGTAAGCGTATTGTACCACCAACGCGCGACAAAGTCAAGAAAAAGTTAATTGTTGTACTACAAGCGAGCATTTTTCATAAAAGCGTTGAAATATCGGCGTTTTGGCAACGTTCGTATTATTATCTGTTGGCATAGGTTGACTGAAAGACGAAAAATGTTGTATCATAAATAATATGAAAAATAAAAAGTTGATTTTAATTTTAATTGCGACGATTACGGTTATCGCGGCGGCAACCGTCCTTTCTGCGTGCGACAAAAATAAGGGCGAGTTCGTGGACGTCGGTATCGAGTTGTATTCCGCAAAGCAATATTACGTCGAGGGCGAAACTTTCACGCCCGAAGGCGGTATCCTTAAAGTTTACTCTTACAACGAAAAAACAAAGGAAGAAAAATACCGCTTCGTCGATCTTACCGACAAGGACGTTACCCTTGAAAACACGACGGGAGCGCGCGTCGATACGTACACCGTTACCGCAAGATACAAAGGGCTTTCGACGCGTTTCAAGTATATCGTGCAAAAAGAAGAAAACGCCGTATCAAGTGTTGATTTCGTGCTGTCGGAAGACCACGGAGCGCCTGTGTATTCGGTGTCGAATATTCGCAGTGAAATCGATTTTTCGGACTTTATCGGTATGAAATTTGTGATAAAGTACCGTAATACGGAAAAACAAGACGAAGAAGTCCCGCTTTGGGACGCGAACAGTTATAGATTTTACGACCTTTCTTACAGCGGTTTCGACGTCAAAACGGCAGGGCTTAAATATATCACTTTCACCTGCATCGCGACCGACGTCGTGCTGCCGTATAAGGTGACCGAAGACGACTTCGTTTACGACTTCGAATTCGTGAAATACGATAAAGAAAAAAAGGAATACGTTTCCGTCAAAAAAGAAGACAGCGTGAGAAGAAATTACCTTGTCGGCGAGAAGTTTGACGCGCAGAATACGAAAATCAGATATATTTACAAATCGCTGAAAAAAACGGAGCCCGTCGATATTTCCGAAAGTCAGATTTCAGGTTTTGACACGACGACGGCTTCCGACAAAAAAATGTTTATTCTTTCGTTGCTCACGGGGGTTGAAACGTTCAATTATTCGGTATTCGAAGAAACCGCCGTCAAAGGAGTTACGCTGAACAACAAAGATTTTTCGCAGCCCACGCCCGGGTTCAATGACGTATGGACGGAAAAAACGAAAGGCGAATGGAAGTCGTACGAAGAGTATATCGACGCCATAAAACTGTGTCTCGTTCTGGACGAAGACAGCAAGCAATACTTACCCGTGACGGGCGCGGACGAAGATATTATTTTGTATTACGTCACGCCCGACGAACAAGACCTGAGCCTCAAAAAGGAATTCACAAAAGATGTTTTTGACAAACTCAAAAAGACGGCGTGCGAATACGAAATAATTGCGGTTTATCGGAAAAATCCCGAAGCGTACGCAAGGAGAATCTTCTTTACCGTGAAAAACTTTATCACGGGCATAGATTTTGTGAATCTGAACGTTGAAAATCTCACGTTCACGGAAGGCGACGCGTTCAGTTTCGGCGAAGCAACCGCAACAGTGCATTACGCCGACGGAAAGACCAAAACCGTAAGATTGCAGGACGAATACGAAAAAGCCGACGAAAACACAAGGCTGATACGAATGAAAAACACGAAAGCGGTCGAGGCGAAAACATTCGATATGAGCGCAGGCGAGCATAAAAAGCAATATTATATCACTGCAAATATCGACATTTCCGATTACGAAGTGACCGTGAACGGCGAAAAATTCGTCGAAGACAACGGGTTCAGGATTTATATAAGTTACGTCGTGCAAAAAGCGTAAATCAAAAAAAATTTTCAGGGGCGAAGGCAAAGGCTTTCGCCTTTTTCGCGCGCTTTTCTTGACAATTCATAATATATTTTCTATAATGTCTTGAAATATATAAATTATTGAGGTTTTTCAATGTACAAAAAAGTTGACAACGGTCTTGATTTTGTGGCGCGCGAAAAGGAAGTTCTGGAATTCTGGAAGGAAAACCACATTTTTGAAAAAAGCGTCGAAAAAAACGTCGGCAATCCCGAGTTTTCGTTTTTCGACGGTCCGCCCACGGCAAACGGACGTCCCCATATCGGGCATATTCTCACCCGTGTTATGAAGGATATTATTCCCCGCTATAAGACGATGAAAGGTTATCACGTTTTAAGGAAAGCGGGCTGGGATACTCACGGTCTTCCCGTCGAACTCGAAGTGGAAAAACAACTGCACATCGACGGCAAACAGGAAATCGAAAAGTACGGTATCGAGCCGTTCATCAAGCAGTGCAAAGAAAGCGTATGGAAATATAAACACGAATGGGAAGTCATGTCCGACCGCGTCGGTTACTGGGCGGATATGGAAAACCCCTACGTCACCTACGACGACAATTATATTGAGTCGGTGTGGTGGAGCCTGAAAGAAATCGACAAAAAAGGACTTTTATACAAAGGCTATAAAATCGTTCCTTACTGCCCGCGTTGCGGCACGGCTTTGTCAAGCCACGAGGTCGCGCAGGGATACAAGGACGTCAAAGAACGTTCAGTTTTCGTAAGGTTCAGGCTCGTTGACGAAGAAAACACGAGCTTCCTTGCCTGGACGACCACCCCGTGGACGCTCCCCAGCAACGTCGCGCTTTGTATGAACGCGAAAGAAGACTACGCCAAAATCAAGGTCGGCGACGAATACTTCATTATGGCAAAGGCTCTTATCCCGTCCCTTTTCAAGGAGGACGAATACGAACTTGTCAGCGTGAAAAAGGGCAAGGATTACGAATATACGAAATATAAACCCCTTTTCGATTACGTCAAAGACACGTCGAAGGGCTGGTTTGTCACGAACGCCGATTACGTCACTCTTACGGACGGCACCGGCGTCGTACACATCGCGCCCGCATTCGGCGAAGACGACGCGCAGGTCGGCAGACGTTACGACTTGCCTTTTGTGAAATTCGTGGACGACCGCGGCAGACTCACCGACGACGTTTACGACTTCAAAGGGCTTTTCGTGAAAGACGCCGATCGTCCCATTATCATGAAACTGAACGAAACGGGATTGCTGTTCAAGGATATGCTTTACGAACACAGTTACCCGTTCTGCTGGCGTTGCGACACCCCGCTTATTTATTACGCACGCGAAAGTTGGTTCATTAAGATGACGGCGGTTCGCGACGAACTTATGAAACGCAATCTGTCGGTCAACTGGATGCCGCCGACAATCGCGACGGGACGTATGGGCAACTTCATCGAAAACGTCATCGACTGGGGCATCAGCCGCGAACGTTACTGGGGTACGCCGCTTCCCATCTGGATTTGCGACAAGTGCGGACATAAACACGTCGTCGGCAGCCGCGAAGAACTTTGCAAACTCGGCGGGCTTGAAAAAGCACCCGAACTTCATAAACCTTATATCGACGAGGTCACGTTCACGTGTCCCGAATGCGGCGGCGTAATGCACCGCGTTCCCGAAGTGCTGGATTGCTGGTACGACAGCGGCAGCATGCCTTTCGCGCAGTGGCACTATCCGTTTGAAAACAAGGAAATTTTCGACGAAGTGTACCCCGCCGACTTTATTTCGGAAGCAATCGACCAGACTCGCGGTTGGTTCTATACATTGCTTGCGATTTCGACGCTTCTGTTCGACAAGGCAAGTTTCAAAAACTGCATAGTTCTGGGACACGTCAACGACAAAGACGGCATCAAAATGAGCAAGCATAAGGGCAACGTCGTCGATCCGTTCAGCGTGCTCGACAAGCAAGGCGCGGACGCCGTGAGATGGCATTTCTATACGTCAAGCGCACCCTGGCTTCCTTCGAGGTTTTATCCCGAAGCCGTCAGCGAGTCGCAGCGTAAATTCATGGGCACGCTCTGGAACACCTATGCGTTCTTTGTACTTTACGCCGATATCGACAAGTTCGATCCGACGAAATACAACCTTAAAGATTGCAAACTGTCGGTCATGGACAGATGGGTGCTTTCGGGGCTCAACAGCCTTATCAAATACGTGGACGACTGCCTGAACGAATATAAGATTTTCGAAAGCGCAAGGAAAATTCAGGACTTCGTGGACGAACTTTCCAACTGGTATGTCCGTCGCGGTCGCGAAAGATACTGGGGAAGCGAAATGTCCGACGACAAAATCGCCGCGTATATGACGCTTTACACCGTCCTTACCGAACTGTCGAAACTCATCGCGCCGTACACCCCGTTTATGGCGGAAAACATTTATCAGAACCTTGTCAGGTCGTTTGACAAAAACGCGCCCGAAAGCGTGCATCTGACCTCGTTCCCCGTGGCGGACGAAAGTTTCATCGACACCGCGCTCGAAGACGGCATGGAAGAAGTTATCCGCGTTGTCGTGCTGGGACGCGCCGCAAGAAATCAGGCGAACATCAAAAACCGCCAGCCCTTGCAGAAACTGTACGTGACCGGCGTTGAATTCGACGACGAACTGAAAGCCCTCGTTTCCGACGAACTTAACGTGAAAGAAGTGCTTAACGCGTCGGGCGAACAGGACTTCGTAACGTACGAAATCAAGCCGCAACTCAAAACAATCGGTCCGAAATACGGAAAACTTTTGGGCAAAATCAAGGAGCATCTTGCGAATGCCGACGGAAAAGCAATCGTGAACGCAGTCGCAACCGGCACGTATAAGGTCGATATCGACGGCACGGAAGTCGAGTTCTCAAAGGACGATATTCTCGTGTCTGTGAAAAATAAGGAAGGTTTCAGCAGCGAAGTCGACGGCGATATTTCGGTAATCCTCGACACCGCGCTTTCCGCCGAACTTATCGAAGAAGGCGCAATGCGTGAAATCGTCTCCAAAATCCAGACGATGAGAAAGGAAGCGGGCTTTGAAGTTACCGACCATATCACGCTCGGGTTCAAAACGGATTCCGCGCTCCTTACAAAGATTATGAACGACAATACGACGGTCAGAAACGCCGTCCTTGCCGACGAAGTCAGAAACGATATCGACGGTTACACCAAAGAATGGGACATCGGCGACGATAAAATCACGCTGTCCGTCAAAAAGAAATAATGCAAGTCAATTCCGAGTGGAAAGATTACGAGGTCATCGCAACCGGCGACGGCAATAAGCTGGAAAGGTGGGGCAAATACGTTTTGCTTCGTCCCGATCCGCAGGTCATCTGGCCCGAATCTTTCCCCCTTGAAAACTACAAAGGTCTGACGGCAAAGTACGTGAGAAGCGCGACGGGCGGCGGCCATTGGGAATACCTGGAACCCATGCCCGAAAACTTCACCGTGAGTTGGCGCAATCTTACGTTCAAATTGAAACTTATGGGCTTTAAACATACGGGGCTTTTCCCGGAGCAGGCGGTAAACTGGGCGAAAATGATCGACCTTATCAAAAACGCCGGAAGACCCGTTAAAGTTCTGAACCTGTTTGCCTATACCGGCGGCGCGACGGTTGCGTGTGCGTCGGCGGGCGCGGAAGTTACCCACGTCGACAGCGCGAAAGCGATGGTCGAAAGGGCTGGCGAAAACGTACGTCTTTCGGGACTTACCGACGCAAAAGTCAGATATATCATCGACGATTGTTTGAAATTCGTCCGTCGCGAAATAAAGCGCGGCAGGAAGTACGACGCAATCATCATGGACCCGCCGAGTTTCGGCAGAGGTCCTGGCGGCGAAATGTGGAAAATCGAGGACAATCTGTTTTCGCTCATCAGGGAAACGAAAGAAGTTTTGTCGGACAATCCGCTTTTTTATCTTCTCAACAGTTACACGACGGGGCTTCAACCCACCGTTATGGCAAATATGCTGAAACTCGGGCTGAATACGTCGAAAAACGCAGTAATTACCGCCGACGAAATCGGTCTGAATACCAGGGAGGAGGGTATCGTCTTGCCGGCAGGCGCAAGCGCCCTTGCGATATTTTAATGGAAAACAATGCAATCAAAGAATATCAAGGCGTAAAAATCATTTACGAAGACAATCATATTCTCGTTGCGGTGAAGCCGCAGAATATGCCGTCGCAGGAAGACGAGTCGAAAGATCCCGATATTCTTTCGATTCTGAAAAATTATCTGAAAGAAACTTACGATAAGCCCGGCGACGCGTATCTCGGGCTTGTTCACAGGCTTGACAGAGTTACGGGCGGCGTTATGGTTTTTGCAAAAACGTCAAAGGCGGCGGCAAGACTGTCGGAAGCAATCCGCGAAGGCGAGTTTGAAAAAACTTATCTTGCGGTCGTTTACGATACGCCCAAAGAAAAACAGGCGGTGCTTGTAAATCACCTGAAAAAAGACCCGAAAAGCAATACCGTCCGCGTCGTCCCGGAAGTCACCGAAGGCGCAAAATATGCGGAACTTACTTATAAGGTGTTCGAGTCCATCGGAAAACTTTCGCTTGTCGGCGTGAAACTTGCAACCGGCAGAAGTCATCAGATCCGCGTGCAGATGGCGCATATCGGAAACCCCATCGTCGGCGATATGCGATACAGCGGAAATCGTCCGAAAGCGCAATGCAATCTCGCGCTATGGGCGGCGGAACTTCGTTTTAAGCACCCCACGCTCGACCAGACGATGGTATTCAAGGTTTCCCCGCCGGAAGACGAAAAACCCTGGAATTATTTTAATCTCGAACCTTTCTTCCGCGTCAGTGTGAAAGACGCTATGGCGGAATCGTTATAAACCTATGGAATTTATCGAAAACACTTTGGGCGGCGTCCTGGACGACCTCTCAAAAAACAATCCGAACGGTTGGGCGGTAAGATATACCGACAGAAATTACTTCCGCACCTGGAAAGAACTTAACGACGAGGCGGATCTCATCGCGCGCGGAATGATGTCTTTGGGCGTCAAAAAGGGCGATCACGTCGCAATCTGGGCAACCAACACTCCCGAATGGATTCTGACGTTGTTCGCGGCGGCGAAAATCGGCGCGGTGCTTGTAACCGTCAATACTAATTTCAAAATTTTTGAGTTGGAATACCTTTTGAGGCAGTCGGACACGAAACTTCTCGTGATGATCGGCGGATTCAAAAACAACGACTACGTCGCAACCGTGAACGAGCTTTTGCCCGAACTGAAAACGACTTCCGGCGAAATAGAGTCGGAGCATCTGCCGTTTTTGAAACGCGTCGTTTTTGCAGGGAAAGAAACGCCCGAAGGTATGCTCAATTTTGAGGATTTGAAAATTCTTGGCGGCGATTTCCCCGTCGAAATTTACGAGGAAAACAAAAAAACACTGAACACACACGACGTCGTGAATATGCAATATACCTCGGGCACGACAGGCTTTCCAAAGGGCGTAATGCTCACGCACTACAATATCCTGAACAACGGCAAAACCATCGGCGACGGTATGAAATTTACAAAAAACGACAAACTTTGCATCACCGTTCCGTTTTTCCACTGCTTCGGACTTGTGCTTGCGATGATGGCGTGCATTACTCACGGCACGACGATGGTGCCCGTCGAAAGATACAGCCCCGTCCCCGTCATGAACGCAATCAGCGTCGAAAAATGCACGGCGGTGCACGGCGTACCCACGATGTTCATCGCAATGCTGGAACACGCGCAGTTCAATAATTTTGATTTTTCAAGCCTCAGAACGGGCATTATGGCGGGCTCGCCTTGTCCCATCGAAGTGATGAAAAAAGTCATCGACAAAATGAATATGCGCGAAATCGTCATTGTTTTCGGACAGACCGAAGCGTCGCCCGGCTGCACGATGACGACGACCTCCGACAGTATCGACAAACGCGTTAATACGGTCGGTCGTGCGTTCCCCGGCGTCGAGTGCAAAATTATCGATCCGGAAAGTGGCGAAGAACTTCCGATAAACACCCCCGGCGAATTTTGTGCAAGGGGATACAATATAATGAAAGGGTATTACAAAATGCCCGAAGCGACCGCGCAAGCCGTCGATAAGGACGGCTGGTTGCATACCGGCGATTTGTGCACCGTGGACGAAGACGGATATTATAAGGTTGTAGGACGTATCAAAGATATGATTATCCGCGGCGGTGAAAATATTTATCCGAAAGAAATCGAGGAGTGCTTGTATACGTGCGACAAGGTTTCCGACGTGCAGGTCATCGGCGTGCCTTCCGAGGCGTACGGCGAAGAAGTCATGGCATGCGTCATTCTGAAAGAGGGCGAAGAAATGACCGAAGAAGAAGTCAAGGAATTCGTCGGCGCAAGAATGGCAAAACACAAGGTGCCGAGATACGTCAGGTTCGTGGACTCGTTCCCGACGAACGCGGCAGGCAAAATACAAAAATTCAAGATGCGTGAAGAAGCGATCGAGATTCTGAAACTGCAAACCGCCGCTTCAATCGAAACCGCATAACAAGGACTTTAAGGAGGAATTTCAGAGATGAAACTTGCTTTTTCGACAATCGGTTGCCCGAACTGGTCTTATGACGAAGTGGTGTCCACCGCGTCCGATCTCGGCTACGACGGCTTTGAAGTGCGTGGTATCGGCGGCGAAATCTATGCGCCCGACGTCAAACAGTTCAAACCCGAAAACATTGAAAAAACCAAAGAAAAAATGAAAAGCCTCGGGCTTGGCATCACCATGCTTACGTCGGGTGCGTCGCTTGCGGTGTATTCCGAAAAGGAAAAAGCGGTTGCGGAAGCCAAGGCTTATATCGACCTTGCCGAGTCGCTCGGCGTGCCGTACATCAGGGTAATGTGCACCAACAGACCTATGCCCGACGGCGGCGATATCCAACTTTGCAAACGACTTTACAAGGAAATTTTGAGTTACGCAAGCGGCAAAAACGTCCTGCCTCTTATCGAAACGAACGGCATCTTTTGCGACACGAAACTGTTGCGCGATTTTGTCGAAGAGTGCGACGGCGGCGTGCTGTGGGACATAAATCACCCGTACCGCTTCAACGGCGAAAGTATCGACACCACGCTCAAAAATCTTGGCGGCAGAATTTGTTACGTCCATATCAAGGACAGCGTCGTCCAGAACGGAGTAACGAAATATAAAATGCTGGGTTACGGCGATATTCCCGTCAAAGACGCCTTGCGCGGATTGAAGAAAGCCGGATACGACGGCACCGTTTCGCTGGAATGGGTGAAACGCTGGGAGCCCGACCTCGAAGAGCCCGGCATCGTGTTCTCGCAGTTCATAAGCACGATAAAAAGATATCTGAAACAATTATAAAAATCCGAAACAAAAGTCGCGCCGATCGGTGCGATTTTTTTGTGTAACGCAACCCGCCTTCCGCATATAATGATAAAAACGCGGAGGGCTTATGAATAACGATAAACGACTGGAAATAATTTTCAACCATATTAAAAACGGGGTGGAATTTATATCGACGGACAACGTCTTTATCGACGAAACCGTGCGTATCGGCAAACACACGATAGTTTTTCCCGACCAGTACATAAGGGGGAATACCGTGATTGGCAACAGTTGCGTCCTGGACACGGGAAACGTCATTGAAGACAGCATAGTCGGAAACGGCGTAACAATCATAAAAAGCGTGTTAAGGAATGCAAAAATAGGCGATAAAACCACTGTCGGGCCGTTTGCCAACGTTCATACCAACGCCGACGTCGGGAAAGAATGCAGGGTTGGAAACTTTGTGGAAATTAAAAACGCGACCGTCGGACAGCGCGTAAAGGCGGCACATCTCGCGTACGTCGGTGACGTCGATATCGGCGATTTGTGCAACGTCGGGTGCGGCAGTATCTTTGTGAACTACGACGGCAAAAACAAGCACAGAAGCACCGTCGGTGAAAGCGTTTTTATCGGCAGCAACAGCAACGTAATCGCGCCTGTCAACATTGAAAACAACGCCTATATCGCGGCGGGCACGACCGTCACCGTCGACCTTCCAAAAAACTGTATGTGCATCGGTCGAAGCCGCGAAACCGTCAAGGAAAACCGCACGAAGTACATAAAAAATCAGTTTGATATGAAATACTTCGGCACGGACGGCATACGCGGGATTTACGGCGAAACGCTTTGTGACGACCTTGCGTACCTTGTCGGAAACTTTCTGGGTTATTCCGCGGACGGCGGCAAAGTCGTGCTCGGCAGGGATACGAGGATAAGCGGCGAAAAACTATCCGGTGCGATTATAAGCGGCATTATCGACGCCGGCGCGGACGTGATAAACCTCGATATCGTGCCGACGCCCGCCGTGTCTTTCGTCACGCGTGAAATCGACGCAAACTACGGCGTTATGATAAGCGCGTCGCACAATCCGCCCGAATACAACGGCATAAAAATCTTTATGAGCGACGGACGAAAACTTTGCCGCATCGAAGAAGCCGAAATCGAAAAACATATCGAAAGCAAGCGAAAAGTCGTCGCAAACGAAAAAGGCAAGGTCGAAAACGGGGCAAAATATTTTGAAAACTACGTGCGGGCGGTGACGGAAATCGCCGACGATTTGTCGGGGCTCAAAGTCGTTTTGGACTGTGCGAACGGCGCGCTTTCACACGTTGCGAAACACGTTTTTGAAAGCCTTAACGCCACCGTGTATTCCTTTAACGACGAAGGGTGCGGGCGAATTATCAATCACGAGTGCGGAGCGACCGACACAAAATTTTTGCGACAAAAGGTGAAAGAACTTAACGCCGACGTCGGATTTGCGTACGACGGCGACGCCGACCGACTTATCGCTGTCGACGAAAACGGCCGCGAAGTCGACGGGGACGAAATTATTTTCATCATCGCGCGCGAACTTCTGAAAAAAGGAAAACTCAATAAAAAGAAAGTCGTTTGCACGGTTTTAAGCAATATGGGCGTTGAAAGAAACTTAAATTCTATGGGCGTGAGTATGTTGCGAGTGGACGTCGGCGATCATAACGTGCAGGCGGCGATGGCAAAAGGCGGCTACGTCCTTGGCGGCGAGCAGTCGGGGCACATAATCCTTGGCGAGTTTGCGGCGACGGGCGACGGGCTTCTTGCAAGCGTGTACCTTGCAAGTACGATAAAGAAAACGAAATTGCCGCTGAGCGTTTTGTCAAAAGTTACGCGATATCCGCAAATCAACGCAAGTTTCGCTGTGAAAAACAAGTCGGAAGTCGTCAGGAACAAGGATTTGCAAAACTACGTTTCGGCAATAAAAGGGGAACTGCCCGAGGGCAGAATCCTGATCCGCGAAAGCGGCACGGAAGAAAAAATCAGACTTACCGTCGAGGCGAAAGACGAAGAAATAATGAACAACGCGTTCAAAAAAATGTCGAAGTACATAAAAGAAAAATTTATGTAAAATAATACAAAAAGAAAGAAGCAACGCATTTCGCGTTGCTTCTTCCTGACTTAAAGCAAATATATATCAGATTTTCGATATATCGAGTTTTTGGAAGCCGCCGTACATTTCCTGTGCGACGTCGTCATAGCAATCTTTGCCCAAAAACAGGGTATAGATTTCGCGCGCCTTTTCGACGTAATCGAAGTTGAGTTTTTCGGGGGCGATATCGTGATACTGCACCCACGCGTCGAAGTATGCGTCGGCGTAAGCGGTTTCGAGATTCGTGTAATAAGCATTGTAGGGCATTTGCAGATAAATCTCGCCGTTTTGGAAAGCCGAAAGACGGTTGAAGATTTCGGGCTTTTCTTTGAGTTGGGTTTTGAGAATATAAAGTCCGCCGGCGTCAAGGACAATCCTTTGAGGATCCATTTTTACGAGTTTTTCAAGGTCGAGCGATTTTTGATATCCTTTGTAGCCGTTTTCGTCCAGAACGTTTCTGATTTTGGAAACGTCGAAGATGGAGTAATTTGCCGACGAGCTTTCAATGCCGTGCGTGCCGTAGTTGCTCTGACAGCCGAGATACACGGTTGCTTTTTTGGAATTGTCGATACCTTCGCCAATGCTCGAAAGATAAGTTTCCGTTTCGGAAATGAACGATAAAAGTTCGTTTGCGCGTTCTTTCCTGTTCAGAATGTCGCCAAGAAGGGCAATGGATTTTTTGACGTTTGCGTCAAACGCTTCCGTCTTGCCGTAACTTAATACCACGACGGGTTTATTGATTTTTTGCTGTAAATCGTCCATCGCCGCCTTGTCAGAAGTGTAAAGGGAGAAGACGATATCGGGGTTTAGTTTAAGAATCTTTTCGGCGTCGGCAGAGCCTTGCGGGCCGCCCATTCCGCACGACGGAAGGGAATTGAACAAATCCTTGTTGACCATTTTATACGGTCTTATCGAAAGTCCGCCCCCGACGCCCGTGCCGTCTTTATCGACGTCCTCGACGCCGACAAGTTTCGACAAATCGCCGACGTAGGTGTAAAGGCGAAGAGAGCCTGCGCCGATGCATACGACGCGGTTGATTTTTTCGGGCACGGTAACTTCGCGCCCCAGAAGGTCGGTTACGGTTTTGCCGTTTGCGTTATCATTGCCTTTGTTACACGCCGAAAAAGCGAAAAGCGACGACAGAGTAACGATAATCATCAAAAGAATCAAAGCAAATTTTTTCATTTTCAGTCCTCGTATATAATCGTTTTTTTGCCGTTTATTTCAACGACGTCGGCATTCACGTCGAAAGTGTCCTTAAAGTCTTGTGCGGTTACGCAGTCCGCGGGGCATTGGCGCAGGATTTTCCCGTCCTTCATAAACGCGATATCGTCCGCAAATCTTAGTGCCAGCGACAGGTCGTGCACGATCGCGACGGTAATTACGTTTTTGTCCACGGTCAGTTTTTTGATGAAAGACAAAACGTCCGCCTGATTTTTCACGTCAAGATTGCTTGTAAGCTCGTCAAAAAGCAAAACCTGCGGTTCTTGTGCAAGGGCGCGGGCGATGGCGATTTTTTGTTTTTCGCCGCCCGAAAGGCTCTCGACGTTCCGCATTGCGAAGTCTTCCACGGAAAGGTCTTTGAAAAGTTTTTCCACAACGGACAAATCGTTTTCGGTAACGCCCCATCTGATGTAAGGACGTCGCCCGAGAAGCACCGCGTCGAACGCGCTCCCCGACGGGAAGAAAACGTTTTGCGGGACGTATCCCAGAAGTTTTGCTTTTTCGCGCGGTTTTAGCGACGATAAATCCGCGTCGTCAAGGGTGATTTTGCCGAAAGTCGGAGTTAATAACCCCAGAATATTTGAAAACAAAGTTGTCTTTCCCGCTCCGTTTGCGCCGAGAAGGAAAGTGCATTTCCCCGATTCCGCCTGAAAATTCACGCCGTCCAGGACTTGTTTTCCGGAGGAATATTTGAACGATAAATCAGATATTTTCAGATTCATTCTTCTTCCTCCTTAAAAGTATTGCCAAAAATACGGGCCCGCCGATAAGCGACGTTACTACGCCGACGGGAACCGACGTGCCGAAAATCGGCAGACGTCCCAGAATATCGGATATTAACAGGAGCAGCGCGCCCGCAAGGAACGACGACGGCAAAAGATAGCGGTAATCGTCGCCGACGATGCGTTTCATAAACTGCGGCGCGGTAAGTCCGACAAACCCGATTATGCCCAGAAACGATACGGTAACCGACGTGATGAGCGACGCAAGCAACAGCGACATAATCGTCATAAACCGAGTGTTCACGCCAAGGGTTTTCGCATACGCAATCCCGCCCGACATCGCCGAAAAATCCCAATGCTTCAAAAAGAAGAACAACGTCGAAACCGCAACGACGATAAACATAATAAGGTCGGTTTTGTAGGACGCGCGCCCAAGATCGCCGAAAGTCCAGTACACGGCGGAAGCAACCTGCGTATCGCTTGCAAAATATTGAATGAGCGTCGTGCCTGCCTGAAAAATCGCGGACACCGCAACGCCCGCAAGCACTATCGCCGACGCGTTAAGATTTTTAAGCCGCGCAAGAAGAAGAATCGAGCCGGCAGCGATAATCGCCGATAAAAACGAGAAAGTCGAAACGAGATAAGGATTGCTTATCGAAAGCCACGAGCCGTG
>ULRF01073686.1_pt1 | contig 110764 bp, 94 predicted proteins | sample 1955131 | NCBI WGS metagenome assembly ULRF01 (sample SAMEA4835673, study PRJEB28245) | human gut metagenome | biome: gut microbiome; material: fecal sample | place: Denmark | collected 2008
ACCGCTACAAGAGGTACATTTATCCCGCTATAATCATATTATACGTCCCAGCTTAAATCGTATCCGCAATTTAGAATTCCAGCTTCTTAGTATTATGCTGATATAAGAATCTTTTATGGATGATGCTATGCAAGTAAGCATCTAATTATATAGAAGCCTTAGCTGCCACTATCTGGTATCATATTATTACTCAATCAATATAAAAGGATACCAATATTTAGGATCCGAATATTCTTCATTGTTTCTAATTTCTCTAACTGTAGATACATATGCGTCATGAGCTGAACATCCGTTAAATAAGTGACTGTAAAAAGTTCTCATAAACACAGATGCTGCATTATCCTCAATTTTTGTTATTGCAAGCAGCATCGTTTTGACACCCGCAAGTTTCAATGCTGCCCTAAGCCCAACCACCCCATCAGAGGTAATGTCACCTAATGCTGTATCGCACGCAGAAATGACAATTAATCCTATATCTGATAAATCCATTCTTGATATTTCAGACCCTAAAAGAATGCCATCGTCGGTTAGCTCTTTAGGTCTTTGCCCATTCCATGCAGGGCCAGAATCAGAAAGAAGAATCCCACATCTGGATAGTGAATTATACTTTTCTTCTATCACATCGTAATAATCTTGTATAGGAGCCTCGCCTTCAGAGAAATAAAAGCCATGAGTTGCAATGTGGAGTACATCTAACTTGGATCCTGACAAACGCTTAAATTCTTTTTCTGTGCCTTCTTCTCCAAGCAGCACCCTCGCATTGATGTTATAATGACTAGCCAAAGCACATAATTGCTTCGTTTCATTAAGAGAGCCCTGTAAATATGCTAAACCTTCATCTCGTCCATAAAGAGACTTATTATGTTTGGGGCTAACATTCTGAGAGTTATAATCAAGTCCTCCAAACATAACAATTGAATTTTTCTTTTTCAATTGAGATTCTTGAAGAATCTCTTTGGTACTCGAAAGCTGATAACAATCATACATATCACCCACATAATTGCCATACTGATCCCTAATTGCAGATAAATTAATCAAATTCAGGATTCCATCTAACGAATAATATATAGTAGAGTTCGTTGATATGTAAGGTTCTATTGGCTTCCATATCTTTTCAAACAGGAAACGATCTCTGCTACCCCTACCATACTTCTCCAATATGTGGCTCTTCACTTCACTGTCTTTGCACAAAGTAACAATAATTGGTTTTTCTATGTTTTTGGTGAGAATAGCCGCCTTATAAACTGGCTCTATAGATGGATCTAAAGGCCGAACCTTAAAAAATTCAATTGCAGACTCATCATTTTTAAGTTTTTCGCGAACATCAGCAAATGTGACTAAACAGTCAGACAGAATTTCAGAAATGCAATTACGGTTAAAGAAATCAGTTAATTTCCTCCTATATGCTTTCTCTTTTTCGATTCTATGTTTATTTATTTTCCAACTGAAAGGGTGATAACATTTGATTGAGTCCACATATTGAATTAAACGGTTATCATTGGATTGTTTAATTGATTCGTACAATCTTGGATATATATCATTTGATATGCCTTTGATATATAATAATGCGTTGTACACCATCCTAGAATCGGAATTGTTATATTGAAACGTCATTGCATCTATCGTCCGCCTATCAAAAGGATGGGACGGAGAAAGAAAAACATCTATGAAATCTGACTCACCGAGCGGGAAACTATCAATAACGCCCAATGCAAATCCTCTATTAAGGAATTGTGAATAAGTAGTATCGCCTTTTAAATATCTAAGTCTAGCATTCTCAACATTACCAACAATTCCAAGAGGACCAAACATAACTCGAGAAAGACCAGAGAGTGACCGCTTATCCATAAAATTTATATGCCCTCCATTATCCACCTGCATCTTTTCTTCAGCTGATAGTGTATCACTTAAATATGATGCGTACGGGGCATAAGGGTTGACAATCATAGTGGAGACTTTGCTTCCAAACAAGGTGTCCAAGTATTCTTGAGCAAGTGAGAATCTGCTTTGAGCCATCAACCGAATGCTTCTTTTTAATATCGCCCCATTATATTCTCTTCCTGGTGGAAATATCAAATGATACTTCTTCTCGTACTGGAAAAGACTATCCGTGTAATAATCAGCATCGGAAACGGAGACAGCATAATCAGCACATTTTCCTAAAAAATATGTATAGTTTGGATCTGGAAGTTTCCCATCAATAGCTGAATATGCGGCAGCCAACCCAGCCTTTGCGTATTTGAGCACCTCTTCATTATTAGTAAGGCTGTTTGCATCATTAGAGTCAGCATGACGAATAAGGCCATCAACAATACCATTTAGACAAATGCAATCTAATGTATCACTTATCCCGCATCCATACTTATAACAGGCTTTCGATATTCTTGCCTCATCCAATGGCGATTCACTCCGAGCATACCTAGCCACTATCTCAATTAAATCTTTTTTTGTTTTCACTGTTTTAATTCCAACAGAACAATACATATAGCGGAGCTCTGATTCTATTAAAGGTAAAGGAAGCTCACGCACTGAAGAAGGAATTCTACCTTTACCTTTATTAGATAACAATCTGCAAATTGATTTTATTGTCTTAACGGAGGTTGAGTCATAGAGATACGACCTATAAAGAGAATCTGCGTATCTATGGTAACTCGCACCTGCATGAATTTCAAGAAGTCTATTAGTTAGAGAGTCTAATCTGTTAAATCTTATTTGATCATCAACATCAATGCCACACTCGTTCAAAAAATGATTCTTAAATGAAGCATAATCTCTGCAGCCGCAAAGCATAAATATAAGGATAGAGATATGAATAATCAACTTTACTTTATATTGTGACATAGAAATCAACATTTTTAGCATCACTAAAATTCATACGTATACACATTTACAAATTTATTCAATTTTCTCACATATAGCAAAACACAATATTATGGAAGGCATATTATGGAATCACGAAAAGATTAGGTAAGCACTAATACATTCCATTATAAGATATTACGATGATATGAGCAGACATAACTAATCATAACTCAAAACACCTGCCAATACAAATAGACAAAAAAATGAGACGAGCCTGGTTACCTCTTGCCAAATCCTGCATTAACCTACAGAAAACAAAAAGTAATGAGACAAATGAGCAATAATAACATTATGAAATTCGGTCATATTCTGTCAAAGAAAGAGGCCAAGCGCTATTTCTATCAAAGCGGAGCGACACTCCGTAAGGCAGAGGCAAAGAATGATCTTTACGAGTGTCCTTCTGGCAGACTCAGTTTCACCACAGCCCTTGATGCCAAAAGAGCCATATATAGGGTATCTCCTTCCTTTTACTACAAATCAATATTCCGTTGCCCTTACTGCGGAAACTTCCACTTCTCTTCGAAGGATAGCAGCCATAGGAGTATGGACGAAAACAGGAGAGTACTTAACAATCATTTGAAGCAGGTTGTCCAAGAATACAACTCCATCTAGGCTTAAAAGACCTTATTCATAAACAATATTAGAATGTCATAATAACAACATAGATATGAACATCAACATTATCTTTTTTAGCCCTCGGTACATCAAGTACGACTGCTTTGGGATGCTACTGTCAGCCATAGACATTAAGAAAATTTATAGTTTCCTACCAATAGATTCTCTTCCATACTCATCAGCAGATGCGGTTCGCAATTATGAGTATTCGGAATATGACCAAAAGTCGGATTCCAATCGGAAACACGACGAATTTATCTCTTCAATGGCTGAAGAAGTCATTTCAATGGCAAGCAAATCCAACGTTGATGATGCTCCCAATACCGGCAAAATATCCAACCCGACGGTTCTGGTTATGGCGGATTGGGAATCAGACGGCACACCATATAACTTATATCTGAGGCAGACTGGAGCTCGATTCAAAAGATGGACATCAATGTACGATGTGTTCCCATACATCAGTCATTATGGCGACATAACAGATCAAGTCGTAGGTGCAATCAGCAATGCGGCCTCCAACTCTGGACAACCGAACATAGTCCAGAGGCTAAGACTAAAGAGGCTTGCTGTATTTTTTGGTGTGGATCCAGATCTGGTGGAGACGTATAACTTCAGTGACAGGCGTTGGCACTGCTATACATACGTAAGCAAAGTCACCGGCAAACAAATCTCTTACGTTAAATTATGGCGCAGTCGCGCATCAAAGGACAACCCCGATTCGTTGCTCTACATCGGGAACGATGGTAAGAAGAAAATGCGTCCTGTAACATTGGACGTGGCAAAAAATGACATACTGCGATGGAAAGAATACATAAGAAATGAAGAAAGAGAAAGACTGGAGGCAGAATATTTTCAGCAAATGTATTCTGACGGCTACAATTCTTGGGACGACAACAATGATCGGGAACAGGGTTGTGGCGAGGGATGGAGTTGTATGAACTGTCCCAATGTCGGATGTCCTGCCAATGAAAGAAATTAATATCAGGTAGCGGTTACCTCTCGATGAAACGCGCATAAACAGTCAAAGAACAGTAAAAATGCAACGATATGACACATAATCAGATCTCAAAGACTTACAAATCTTGCGATGCAAAATATGCCGCAAAGAAACTGTCCAAGGCTTGCAAAAAAGGTGAAATGAGCAGTCCCAGAATCGCTAATCACTTTAAAGTCATCAAAGTATTCGCCGAGGAAAATAGGATGAGAAATCTTCTTGACTGGATACGCAAGGCTGAAATCGCAATGGTATGTGAAAGTAATCCCATAAATGAAGATCTGGGAACAGTCCTGAAAAACATCTCTTTGCAGATTGAACATCACGATGAAAAACGTCGGATTATGGAGACACGGGAGAACACATCAAGGGTTAAATTTTTCAACAGAAACTCAAAAAAAAGTCCATGCGCCAAATTAGAAGCGTTAAAGAAATATGATGTCGTCAAAGTGCCTACTCAAGGAGGATTACATTACTCGATAGTTGCAGAGGTCAACGAAGATTTTGTCACTTGCTACCCCACAACTAGCGCTAATCACCATCAATTAGAAAAGGTAGGATGCAAAAGCCTGTCTCTTTCGCCCAGTGGAGACAAAAGTTTCAATGGAATTCGGCTCACTTCTTCCGCAGTGAAGATTCCTATCGAATCAGCCAGAAAATCCTACATTGGATCTGTTGCAAACAACGTGTTCATCTGCAGTGCTCTTGCAAGGATGATGGCTTAGGCATAATCATAGGGAGATATATGACGAAAATAAAGAAAGGTAAGACAGAAATGCGTAACAGGCAAGAGGCAAGCTACTAGACAACAATAGCAGCTTGCTGAATACAAATATGACGATGGAAGCTATTCACAGCAATGGATTTGAGACTGAATTGAATGGTCATTGGATAAATTTCTCGGTCAAAGGGGAACTGTATTACGTCAACACAGAATACTTACCCATACTCATTATGATGGAGCAATATGACATAGACAGCAAGGAATGGAATTTAAGCTTGGTACGGCAGGCAGCACAGCAAGTCTCAGACGATATGGTTATGGTTAAAGTCTTCCTGCTGGATAAATCTGATTACACGATTACTTTTCAAATAGCCTCCATTGAGAACAAATATGAGCACTTAAATGACTGTCTTACCAACTACATTGATATTCTAAGGGAATCAAAAATACGATTTATTACAACTTATTGTGAGTTAGAACAAAGAGAAATCTTAGCCGACAGAACACTAATAGAATCTAATCGGAAAGAGGAAGGGAAAATGGTCGTATCCTGATTTGTAAAAACATTAGGTAATTATATACGAGTTGACTACAAAATCTTGTAAGTAGTTAATTATTAATTTGTTTTGCGGTAATTAATTTATTGTTTGCAATTGTTTGATTGCTAACACGATACGCCAAAAGTTAGTCAACAGGTATATAACTCCCAAACATTATTATACAATCATGAAGATATTCGGCTTACCGGGAACATCGTTCTCGCCAAGAAGGGCGATTGGGGTGGATGTGCTGAAGAGGACTGTCGCCAAGAAAACTGGAGTTCCCTTGACCAAGTCGGGAGCGGAGAGGAAGATCGGAAGAACTATCATCAAGGCTGTCGGCAAATTATTCGAAAAATAGAGATGTTGACCGGTTACTTTCCGCAGAAACCGACATTAATGGGTGTAAGAAGCAAAAACACTAATGTAAGGATATGCAAAGGAATCATAAAATAAACGAGAAGCGGCTCAGGAGGATTCATTCGATCTGGGCTGACGTGGCAAGAATATACGTCAAGGCGGGCAAGGAGGCCATCCTTGCCAGAGGAGTCACATCCAAATCCACCACGGCGGCCCGCAAGGCGGTGATATTCAAAGGCGAGATGGACTTCATCTCTCGGTGCATCCTTGACCGGAAGAACATTGAGACCGGAGGGCAGTTGTTTGGGTACTGGACGGAGAACGGGACTCCGGTGATTCTCTATGCCATCGGACCGGGACCACGGGCGAATCATCAGGTGACATTCTTCAATCAGGATGTTGACTATCTGGTGAAAGTCGGGAATATTCTTCGGAATCGCTATGGGCTGCACCACATCGGAGAGTGGCACTCGCATCATCAGCTCGGGCTGGCGAAACCAAGCGGACACGACTCGGACAATATGACAAGTGTGATCAAACGGCGCGACCTCGGGGAGTTCCTCCTCTGCATCGGGAACTGCGACAACTTTTCGTCTTCACTGAACGCCTTCCTCTGCGATTCATCTGAATGCCGAAGCATAGCGTGGGACTACGTGATGGCAGACAGTCCTCTCAGGCATGTCATCGACAATGATCTGGGCAGACTTATCAGTAAGCCGCTGACAGTCCAAGCACGCCATAAAGACCCTATACTCAATCAATAGCAATGAATATGAACAAAGAAAGATTTCTGGCGGAGAATCAGGTACTGGCATCGAAAGTCCCGTCAAGCGCCTACCGCTTTATTGGCATAGGCACATCCTCTCCGTACTTAAGAATAGCGGCACGAACAAACAATGGACACATCTACACTCTGCACTTTGACCTGAGAGGGTTTCCCGAATCCTCCCCGAAAGTGTTTGTCACAAAGATGCTCAAGGACAGATCCTGTAATGACATGAGCGGTGCAAGCGGTTCAATGCACACCCTGTGCAGCGAACACGGCTGGACACGGATCTGCCACTACGGACAGACGGCCTGGACACCTTACGTTTCTCTTTTCAAGGTGTACGTGAAATGCTGCCTGTGGCTGAATATGTACGAGCAGCATCTCCTGACAGGAATGCCGATAGAGTTCTATCTTAACCATCAGCTATAAGTAACAATTCAAACCAACATATAATATGATTTCAAAACAAGGACTTTCTGATCTTGCGGCGGATGTCCGCGACATCAATTACGGCAACTCGATCAAAGAGTTGGTATTCAATCCCGAAACAGGCGATTTCGAAGCCTGCACACGAGGGACTTCACACGGTTCAGGTGAGATTGTGACCGAGATGACAGAGGGAGGATTCGCTGCTGAAATGGCAGCGGGCTCCCCTTCCTTCAGAGTCATTCTGGATGCGCAAGATATTGAAGCATTGAAAGACGGACCGGCTATCGTGGAAGGGCGAGCTTACGAATGGGAAGGAGAGAATGTTGTTCAGATCAGGACCAAACCTCTGAGGCATTCGTTCGGGAAAGAGTGCAAAGCCTATTTTGTGAGGCATGGAGAGGATATTCCTGAATATTCAAAATATGTGGTAACAGTAAAAGGAGGCAGCGCCGATGTTTACAAAAGGGAAGAGGATGGAAATCTCGAACCTATTCCTTCTGAATTCATTCCGTCACGTGAGGAATTATATTCAAGAAGCAAAGGGATCCTTGAGGTTGACATATTGAGAGAAAAAAGAGTCCTAATTGTGGGTTTGGGGAGTTTCGGCAGCCATATCGCAGTGGAACTGGCAAAGGCCGGAGTCGGAAGTTTCGCGCTTATGGACTTTGACCGGGTCGAGCCACACAATCTGGCAAGGCACATCGCCACAGTCAATGACATCGGACGACTGAAGACGGACGTGGTCGAGGATGCCATCAAAGGAAAGAATCCGTATGCGGCAGTCGATAAATACTCTATCGACTTGAATGACGACCTCGTATTGTTAGGCAAAGAAGTTCGCAAAGCGGATATTGTCGTATGTGCCACCGATAACAACAGAAGCAGGTTTTTGCTGTCCGGAATATTGAAAGAGGAAGGCAAAGTAGGGATATTCGGACGTGCCATAACACGTGCTGAAGGCGGAGACGTGTTCCGCTACCGTCCGGGAGGTCCGTGCTACAGTTGCCTGATCGGAAAGGGATTCTCAAACGAAGAGGAGATAAGCGACCTGCAAGCCGCGAGGCGTGAAGGGAGGATTCCGGCATACGTCTCTCAGGAGGATGCTGAGGCAATGGTTCAGGTAGGGTTGTCCTCAGACATTCTTCCGATCTGCAATCTGATGGTTAAACTGGTCCTTGTCGAACTCTCCAAAGGGAAGGATTCGGGAATATCCTCGCTTGAAGACGAGCTGACCTACGACTATTACATTTGGGCCAATCGCCGTGACAGACACTATGCGAATTGGAAGCCGTTTCAGGCTGCCGGTCAAGGGCCGACAATCCTCAAATGGTACGGAGTACGTGTGGAGAAAGATCCGAATTGTCCGTTATGTGGAGAAAGGATTAATATTGAAGCCGGAGAAGATAGGATTGAAGGCTTGGAAGGCATTGAACCTGAGCTCTGATGATTTATGGCATATCGATACAACGAGAAAACCGGAGAGTTCGAGGACTTAGGGAATGGCCGGAGAAAAAGAGATGCCGATAACAAACCTACGGTTGAAACAAAGAAAGATAACAGCGGTTGGGTCTTGGCTGTCGTGATCATCTTTGCGATCAACTTTTTGGCTCAACTGCTCTCGGCACTCTAGCAATGATAAGATAAAACAGACTAATCAACATCAAATTATGTCGCCAAATTTAAAGTACATTTTCTCAGCCTTGATTCCAGCTTTAGGATGGGGCTACTGGCTTTGGGAGGAAGATCGCGCAGTCGCGAAGAAGTGCGGCAGGATCGGGACCATAGCTTTTGCTGTCGGTTTTCTGTTCAGTATGTGCACCGGGCTCATCGGAGGCTAAGCACGGTGGTCTCTTCCTGTTTACAAACCACGGACACAGGATACGGCAACAGAGGTGCGTACAGGGCATGTCGGTGTGGCTGACCCTCACTTATGAAAAGGGGGTCAGGCACGGCAAGATGGGTTACAGAGGTGTCTATGGCAGGGTGATGTGGCCGTGGTTTGCAAGCGGTCTTGAGGGGCAAAGAAATGAATTCTACGGAAGTGCGGTTACATTATGCGAGATGGGACATTAATGAGTGATAAGGATAATGAATATAAAGGCGTTAGTATATGGCAATCACGTTTGGCATAGTGGCGATCATCGCTATCGTGTTCATTCTGCTTTATATGAAAGAGAATGAGAAATGCGAGAATCTGAAATACGACAACGAGAAATTGAAAAAAGACGCTGCACAAGCAGGTATTGTAAGTGCGGCGGCCTGTGAATATGACAGCCGTAGATTGGACAGGGATCTGATTATGGAGGCGATACGTTACAATGGGTTTGTGCCGGAGGCCGAGGACAATTGGATTTTCTTCAAGAAGCAGGGAGATACGTACGGAATTGTCACCGAGAGGCTGCCGATGTTCATAATCATGAGGCATTACGACTTGGACAAGAAGGAATGGAATATGGAGCTATTACGTCAGGCGGCACACAAGGTTTCTGATGAGATCATTATGGCTAAAGTGCTGCTCACTGGCGAAGATGAGAATGGAATCTCCTTTCAGATCACCTCCTTCGAAGATAATTATGAACATCTGAAAGACTTTCTATGCCAGTATTTAAGCATAATCGATGAGTCTTATGCTCGCTTATTCGACACTTACAACGAACTTGAAAACAAGAAAAGCGAGATGACTCTGACAAACCAAGGGCAGTCTTTGAATATGGCGGCGTCAAAAAAGGTCGTATCATAGGAAACCTCAGGAGAAGATGATGGATGCTCTAGATAATTTTACAAACCACGGGCACAGGATATGGCGGCAGAGGCGCGTGTAGGGCATATTCGTGTATCCGACACCGCATCTGGAAATGGGGTCGGGCACGGCAGGTTGGGCTACAGAGGTGTGTACGGCAGTGTGATGTGTCCGTGGTTTGTAAAAGGGAGAAAATCCGCACTGGATTATCCGATGGCAAAAGTTCCGCGTCCGGCAATGCACAACAATCAATGCGGTTCGATACACAGAAAGGCGGGCTGGTGTACCAAAGAGCCTTCGGATGGCATTTGGTACCGGAAACGCGGACGTGATTGGAGAACAACATAACAGCGAGGCGCGCAGTCTCTCAACAAAGGTTTTCTGTACAAAATCAACGTATTCTGTACGAAATGAAATTCACTGTCATTTCATACAGCATTGTTGGGGTTTGTAAAACTGATTTTGAGGGGTGGCCGGGATTAAGGAACTTTGCGCTATCGGGATTAAGGGGAATGATAATCAGAATTGCAGCCGAGTTTACCTTTTGGAGAAAGGGACATTAATGGACAAAGGACAAAAACAAAAAACGAATATGAAAGGAATCATCAGAATTTTGATTGTGGCGCTGGCGGTTGCCGGGGCGGATGTGAACGGCTGGATGGCGATGGCACAGGAAAAGCAAATCTCAGGAATGGAACAAGGGGCTCAAAAGACTCCCGACCATAATGACATCCTCCGATCTTGCAAGGAGTTACGAAGGAGTGGTGAGTTCAAAAAGGCTGTGGATGAGGGGATACGTTACATCGCGGCCGGAGGGGAAGACAGCCTGGCTGTGGTTATGGATGTGCTGACAACGGATGTGGAATATTCAGAAGCGATACTTCGAGGCAAAATTTCAGGGGATCCTAAGAATATCATTCTATGGCGGGCAATACTCTCGCTCTTCTATAGCCAAACCGAGAATTACAGGATGGCGCTTAAAGAGACTCTGAAGATGAAATGGATGCTGAACGGAACCGGGGCGTTGGCTGAATATATAGGCGGGTATTATTACAAGCTTGGAATGCCTGAGGATGCCGTGGCCGAACTGGAGGAAGCTGATGACTCGGTGATTCAGAATGATCCCGGATACTACCATTGCGTCTTGGGGCTGTGCCACCAGCTTGCAGGCCACTATGCGGCTGCGGCTTCTGAATATTCCAAAGCAATCGATGCCGGCTATACAGCAGAGCCCAGCATCTTCATAAGGGCAGGCGTGTGCCATGAGCATCTTGGAGATTATTCCAAGGCTATGGATCTTTACAATCAGGTAGTATGTCAAGACACCCCATCGGCATATCTTTGCCGTGGCAGGATCTACTTGGAGCAGGGGCACAAGGATCTTGCCGACGCTGATTTCAGCGCCGTGGTCGAAAAAGACACAGTTTTGACTGAGGGTAACGACAGACAGTTCGCATTATATTTCCTCGGGAGAAACGAGGAGGCGCTGGACTGGCAGAAAGCGCTGGACACAAGGTTCCCTGACAGCAAAGAGGTCGATTTCAGCAGGGCTTGTCTCTATTCTTTATTAAACCGGCCTGAAGACGCTGTCATAGCGATGGAAGCTGCATTCAAGCACGGGTTAGTATATTTTAACCTAATAGATAATAATGGATATCTTGACGCGGTCAGGAATATTCCCGAGTTCAAATCTTTGGTAGAGAAATACCGCGCCAAACACAATGCTTTCATAGAAAGCATCCGCAAGGAAATCCGCTCCGAGTGCTCCGGAGGAGACACTGGGCCCGCATTATGCGATTCATAGCCGGCAAGGCAATCGAACTTCATAGGAGATGTACGCTCTCCAGAAAGTTCCAGTCGCCCGGTAAAAGGAACGCTTGCAGTCCACGAAGTTTCGGAGCAATCACCCACATCAGCGGGAGACTGATGATAAAAGCATTGACACATTCGAATGGTATTTGGTACACAAAAAAGGGCTTTTACGGCACAAGCTATATTCATACAATGAAAAAGATTATATTCCTTTTAATTTGTTGTTGTGTCAGTTTTAACGTTAACGCACAATGGTATAAAAAATATCTTTCAGGTGATGAATCGAATCAAGAAGAGGCAAAGGTTGTGTGCGACACGGTTCCGCAGAAGCCGCCAAAGAGAATGGTGGAGAGGCCGAGGCTGCTAAGTCGTGTCGGAGAGCTGGGGTTCAAGTACAATGATTTGTTTGGAAGAATTGATTGTTGGGAAGACAGGCATAAAGACATCGCGCCGGATTTGCCTCCGCTTAAAGGGATGAAATACAGGACTTTCACGACACGTCTTCCCAAAGCCCGAAATTTTTCGAGGGACATCCTTGCGGTCAAAAGCCCTAAAAAGGACACTCTGCTGAGTTGGGCTGCGAATATGATAGCCAAGAGATATGGTGTCACCATTCCGTCCGACAAGAAGTTCAAGTCTTCTGGTGAGATTGCAGATTTTGTCATGGATAACAAAATTGCTTCTTACCGACGAATTGAAAATGAATTAACTGTGGAAGATTGGGATTTCAACGAACAGGAAGGAATACTTGTAGCCGATGTGTGGCATTCCGGAGACACTTACACTTTTTTCTATTCGTCTTGGATTGACTCTGGCTTCCATCTCAGCATGACAGAATCTTGGTTTACGATAAACGCTGCCACGGGCAAGGAATATACCCTGTTCGATTTCATCGATAAGCGGGACGAGGCGGCGTTGGTCGGTCTTATCGCAAAATATCTGTGGAATCACCACGACCGTTGGGTTGACTTATACCCAGACAGGTTTCAAGAACATCCTGAATGGTTGCTGGATTGTAGCGGAGCTGCCCTGACCAAGAACGGCCTGATTGTCTATTATCACGCCCCGCAAATCGGCTGCTACGCCGACGGTCAGTTCAATGCCGTCATCCCCTACGAAGAACTCAAATCCCTTCCGCACGGGTTGCTGATGGATATTCAGTGAGATCTACAGCTTTGGGGCAAGAGAAATGGAATAATCGACAAAAATGCGCTTAACCACCTTGGAAAAAACGGACAAAAATACATATTATCGCCTTGGAAAAGCGGACAACGGTACGATTAAGCGAAAGATTGACAACAGGATAGAAAGCGATATGGTCTTCTGCAACGACAACGTTTCCGTGAAAGGTGTATATGCTGATGTTTCTCAAAAACGTGCATATTGACAAGGATGTCATCTACAAACTGGATCTGCAGGGGATCTCGTAATGAGCCCAGGGAATAAGAGGCTACGCCGACAGTGTGAAAGGCATCGACTTCCAGGTGAGCGAATCTGATCGCACCTGGAACACAAACTCAATCTCTGTCAAGAGGATACGATTTTAGGTGCGCAAGGTTTCTCACACCTGGAAGTTCAAGGAGCCAATAGGACGTTCTGGATCGAATCTGCGGTACAGGAAACGCGCTTCTGGTGTACCAGACAAGGGTAAGACATCAAATGCGGAGCTGGAGGAGAGAACCGTATGCGACCTAACGGGCATATTCATCAAGCGAACATATTCCGCAGGACTGCTTATGGACATCCGATGAACCAATTTTGCTGCCGCCGCATATATTCCTTTATTTTTATTTATATTTGCGGCAATTATTACCGCTATGGCGACAAAAATTAAAAGAATATTAAGTTCAGTCCCACAAGACTCTCTGTTCTTCTCCTCTTGGCTTGCAGAACAAGGCATAGACAGGAAAGAGCAGACTCTATATGTCCGGAGCGGGTGGCTGGAGAGAATCGCGAACGGTGTCTACAAGCTCGAAAGAGCAGTCCATCGCTTTTTGGAATACGGAAAAAGAAGCATCTCCCCAGACCGCATCACCATCCAGTAAATGCCAACTAATTATCAATGAATACATAAGAACTATGCCTTTGGTTGAACCCTCCCAAAGAAGTTCGCTTATTTCCCTGAATATAAAAACATTACACACCACTCTTTGAATATCAGCCAGTGGCAGCCAAGCAATTAGCTATCAACCAATCAGGCATATTCCTATAGCGGAATCAAGCCAAAGACAACACATTATGCCACTCATTCACAGAGCGATGCGCATCACGTCACATTTTAGAGAAGATGTGTACGAAACCACATTAGGAAGGTGTTTGGTACACCAAGAGGTCCGGTACGAAATTATCTTGCGATGACAGTTGGCACACAGGAAGGGCGGTCTATATACGGACTGTATGTGGGAATGCATTCATCAAACGCATCATTACGAGTAACCTGAAGGTTAGCGGACATATTCAAGCAAGCATATTCATTAGAAATTGCGGCGAGCGTTTCGTACGGTATTCTTTGATTTCGTACATTTGTCGGGAGGGAGTTGGTGATTATTTGGAAATAATCTGTACATTCGTGGGCGAAAGATCTGGAATTGATGGGGAAATATCTTGTCATAGAGACTACGGCCAGCCTTCTGCGGATTCCTTTGGAGAGCCTTGTGTATGTCAAGGCGGAGGGAAACTACAGTCGGATATTCACTGTCCTTGACGTGGTGAAAGGCAGCAAGGGCACGCTGGTGACGTACAAGCTGGGGTGGATCCACAACAGTTTGTCCGATGTGATCGGCGATGTCGAGAGCAAGACTATCGTTAGGGCGGGAAAAAGCCACATCATCAATCTGGATTTTGTCTCTGAGATCAACATCTCACAACAGACGTTAGCCTTGTCGGACTGCGACAGGTTCAATGTGGTGCTTTCCGACGGGCTGTCAAGAGAAGTGCTGAAAGCCTTGAAGTCCGCTCTTGGCAATGACAACAACGACTAAACGAAGACTCAAATGAACAGACAGGACTACGATAATGTACGAGACGACGAAGTCATCTTCATAGGAGGTGACAAAGGTCGGAACACCAGCGGAAACAAGCCTCCCAGGCGGCCAAAGTGGCTGATCCCTGCCATCACGTTGGCTGTGCTGGCCGCAGTGGCCTTGATCGTGGTCTGCGGGAGAGGCGAAAAGGCAGTGAGCGACGAGCAGACGGGACTGTTCGAGGAAAGCGTGGAGTCGAAAAGCGATTCTTTGATGACCGTCGCCACAGAAGACCCGGACTCCTGCGGGGTGGCATATTCAGAGAAAATAGACACCACGGTCGCGGGCGGCGTCCCGCTGACTTTGTACATCCCGCACTGCGCCGTTCCGGAACTCTCAGTCGGCGCGCCCGAAGCGGACAAGAGTGAATATGTCCTCGCGGCCCAGGCTGCGGACATCCGCGCGGACAACCGCGAGATTCTCGGATCCTTTGTGCTCAAAGGAGAAGTGCTGGCTCAAGGAATATCCAAGAAGGGCTATTGCGCCATCATCGACGGCCGGATCACAATCGGAGTCGCCGAAAACACGGACCTTTTCGACAAGGCCGTCGAGACGGAAGGCTACTTTTTCAGGCAATATCCTCTCGTGGACAACGGCTCGCCAGTTGATAACAATCTGAAGAGTTCCACTGTCCGCAAGGCTCTTTGCTCGAAGGCCGGCGAGATATTCATAGCAGTCTCCCGCGAGGAGATGACGATGCAGGATTTCGCCGCCGCTCTCGCCGCATTCGAAGTGGACAACGCGATCTACCTCGTCGGAAGCGCCTCGTCCTACGGCTGGTATATTCCTAAGGAAGAGGAAATTGTGGAATTCGGCATCAACGTGCACCGCCGTTCCTACCGGAACGAGTCCTACATCCGCTGGCGGAAGGCGGAATAACCCGGCAATTATAGCCCAAAGGCAGCCGTTCAAATGAACCGGGCGGGGACATCGGTCGCTTCGACAGGCTCAGCGACCATGAAAAACGCATTTTCTGTTCATATTTAAAAGAGAATCGGAAGATTCCCTTCGGTTTTGCAATGAATATTGGGAAAATATTCATAAATTTATAGCCACATATTAAAAACACATAACCACTATGGCAAAGATTATAGAATGCGTGCCCAATTTCAGTGAAGGGCGAGACAAAAATGTTATTGATCAGATCGTTAAGGCCATCGCTTCGGCCAAGGTGACGGTCAACGGCAACGAGGAGGGCGTCAAGGTGCTCGACGTGGATCCGGGCGAGGCGACCAACAGGACTGTCGTGACCTTCGTGGGCAGCCCCGAAGCTGTGCTGGAGGCGGCTTTCCAAGGAGTCAAGTGTTCCGGCGAGGTGATCGACATGAGGCATCACCACGGGGCGCACCCTCGGTCGGGGGCGTGCGATGTGCTGCCGCTCGTACCGGTCGCGGAGACGACTTTGGAAGAGTGCGCGGAACTGGCGCGCGGGCTGGCGAAAAGGATCTACGACGAGCTCGGCATTCCTTGCTACTGCTACGAGGCGGCGGCTTTCAAGCCGGAAAGGAAGAACCTCGCGGTCTGCAGGGCCGGGGAATATGAAGCCCTGCCGGAGAAGATCGCCGATCCTGCCAAGGCACCGGACTTCGGGCCTAAGGAATATAACGAGACAGTGGCGAAGAGCGGGGCTATCAATGTGGGAGCCAGAGACTTCCTTGTGGCCGTCAACTATAATCTCAACACGACCTCAACCCGCCGCGCGATGGCGATCGCGTTCGATGTGCGTGAGAAAGGACGCAAGATGCGCGAGGGCGGAAGCCTGACCGGAAAGGTCCTCAAGGACGAGAACGGCAAGGACCGCTGGCAGCCGGGAACCCTCAAGGGGTGCAAGGCAATTGGTTGGTACATTGATGAATATGGCATCGCTCAGGTCTCGATGAACATCACCGACATCAAGACGACACCTCTGCACGTGGCCTACGAGGAAGTCTCCAGAGCCGCCGCCGCCAGAGGACTCAGGGTCACCGGAGCCGAGATCGTCGGACTGGTACCGAAGCGTGTGCTGATGGAGGCCGGAAAGTTCTACCTTGAGAAGCAGGAGCGCTCGCTCGGAATCTCGGACGAAGAAATAATGAAGATAGCAGTCAAGTCGATGAGCCTTGACGACCTCAAGCCGTTCAACCCGCACGAGAAGGTCATTGAATATCTTATGGAAGATCCTGAGCAGATGGCCATTAAGGAGAGGCTCATCAGAATGACGCTAAAGGGATTCGCCGAGGAGACGGCATCCGAGTCTCCTGCCCCGGGCGGCGGATCGATCTCCGCCTACATGGGCGCTCTCGGAGCGGCTCTCGGCACGATGGTCGCCAATCTTTCAGCCCACAAGAGAGGCTGGGATGACCGCTGGAAGGAGTTCTCCGACTGGGCCGAGAAGGGACACGCCGTAATGCGGGAGCTGGTAAGTCTCGTCGATGAGGACACCGCGGCGTTCGACAAGATTATGGCCGCGTTCGGGCTTCCTAAGGGAACGGATGAGGAGAAAGCTGCACGTTCTGAGGCAATCGAAAAGGCCACTCTATACGCCACACAGGTGCCTCTGCGCACGATGAAAGCCTCGTTCAAGGCCTTCGAGATCACAAGGGCGATGGCCGAGACCGGAAACCCAAACTCCGTTTCAGACGCCGGAGTGGGAGCTTTGGCGGCACGAAGCGCGGTTCTCGGAGCGCAGCTCAATGTCAAGATCAACGCGGCTTCCCTGAGCGACAAGGCAAAGGCCGCCGAACTCGTTGCGGAGGCCGATGAGATCGCGGCGAAGGCAGTTGTGGAAGAGAAAGAGATTCTGGACATCGTAAACTCGAAGATCAATGGATAAGTTTCAGGAAGAGATACTTGCGGGCATCCCGCAGGACAGGCTCCCGGAGCCGAAGCCTTATGACAAGACGATCAACCACGCCCCTAAGCGCAAGGACATCCTCACAGCCGAGGAGAAAGTGCTGGCGCTGAAGAACGCGCTGAGATATTTCCCGGCCAAGTTCCACGCTGAACTGGCGCCGGAGTTCGCCCAGGAGCTGAAGGACTACGGCCGCATCTACATGTACCGCTTCCGCCCGTCCTACGACATGTACGCCAGACCGATCGATGAATATCCTTGCCGGAGCCGCCAGGCCGCTGCCATCATGGCGATGATCCAGAACAATCTGGATCCGAGGGTGGCGCAGCATCCGCACGAGCTGATCATCTACGGAGGCAACGGAGCAATATTCCAGAACTGGGCGCAGTACCGGCTGACAATGAAGTATTTGGCCGAGATGACCGACGAGCAGACACTCTCGATGTACTCCGGCCATCCGATGGGACTCTTCCCGAGCCACAAGGACGCGCCGAGAGTCGTTGTGACCAACGGAATGGTCATCCCGAACTATTCGAAGCAGGATGACTGGGAAAGATTCAACGCCCTTGGAGTGTCACAGTACGGCCAGATGACAGCCGGATCGTATATGTACATCGGTCCCCAGGGGATCGTGCACGGAACGACAATCACGGTGATGAACGCCGCCCGCAAACAGCTGAAAGCCAAAGGCATCGCAGGGACAAGGGAAAACATGAAAGGCATGCTATTCGTGACAGCCGGCCTGGGCGGAATGTCGGGAGCGCAGCCTAAGGCCGGAAACATCGCCGGGGTCGTGAGCGTGACCGCCGAGATCAATCCGCTCGCCGCCCGCAAGCGTTACGACCAAGGCTGGGTCGATGAGCTGCACGAGAATCTGGACGAGCTTATCCCGCGCGTCCGAAAGGCGATGGAGAACAAGGAGACCGTCTCGCTGGCCTATGTGGGCAACGTCGTGGATCTCTGGGAGAGACTCGCGGCCGAGAATATTCCTGTGGACCTCGGTTCGGACCAGACATCGCTCCACAATCCGTGGGCCGGAGGCTACTATCCTGTCGGACAGACATTTGAGGAGTCCGTCAAGATGATGGCCGAGGAGCCGGAGAGATTCCGTGAGGCGGTACGCGCGTCGTTGAGGAGGCACGTCGCCGCCATCAACGAGCTGGCAGCCAAGGGAATGTACTTTTTTGACTACGGCAACGCCTTCCTGCTGGAATCCTCAAGGGCCGGAGCGGACATATTAAAGGCAGACGGCACCTTCCGCTATCCGTCTTACGTCCAGGACATCATGGGACCGCTCTACTTCGACTACGGTTTCGGCCCGTTCCGCTGGGTCTGCATGAGCGAGAGGCCGGAAGACCTCGCCAAGTCCGACGAGATCGCCGTGAATATTCTTAAAAAGGAATTGGAAACGGCTCCGGAAGAGATTCAGGGACAGCTGAACGACAATATTCATTGGATAGAGGAAGCCGGCAGGAACCATCTGGTGGTCGGGTCGCAGGCCCGCATCCTCTACGCCGACTGCGAGGGCAGGACCAAGATCGCCCTGGCCTTCAACGAGGCCATCCGCAAGGGTGAGATCACCGCTCCGATCGTGCTTGGCCGCGACCATCACGACGTTTCCGGCACAGACTCCCCGTTCCGCGAGACATCCAACATCTACGACGGATCCCGGTTCACCGCCGACATGGCCATCCAGAACGTCATCGGTGACGGTTTCCGGGGAGCCACCTGGGTTTCCATCCACAACGGAGGCGGAGTCGGCTGGGGCGAGGTCATCAACGGAGGCTTCGGCATGGTGATCGACGGATCGGCTGATTCGGACAGGCACATCATCCGGATGCTGTTCTGGGACGTGAACAACGGAATAGCCCGCCGCAGCTGGGCGCGCAACGAAGGCGCGGAACACGCCATAATGAGGGAAATGGAACGCACACCGGAACTTACGGTGACAGTTGCGAACCACACAGACGAAAACATTGTCAGAAAAGCGATTGAGAAACTATGACACACATCATCTCACACGAACATCTGAGCCTTGGAAGGCTTAAGGAGATAATTGAGAACCACGAGAGGGTCGAACTCGGCCCGGAGGCCGTGGCGGCCATCGAGAAATGCCGTAAGTACCTGGACAGCAAGATGGAGGACATCGGTCGCCCGGTCTATGGAGTCACCACCGGATTCGGTTCCCTGTGCAACGTGACCATCCCTGCCGACCAGCTCTCGCAGCTCCAGCACAATCTGGTGATGTCCCACGCCTGCGGAACCGGCGAGACTGTACGCCCGCAGATCGTGAGGCTGATGCTCCTGCTTAAGGCCCAGTCCCTTTCCTACGGTCATTCCGGAGCGCAGCTGATTACTGTCCAGAGGCTTCTGGACATGTTCAACAACGACATCCTCCCGGTAGTCTACCAGCAGGGATCCCTCGGTGCTTCCGGCGACCTCGCTCCCCTCGCCCACCTCAGCCTACCGCTGATCGGTCTCGGAGAGGTTCTCTACAAGGGTAAGGTCAGACCAAGCAAGGAGGTCTGGGACGAGATGGGCTGGGAACCTATCAGCCTTCAGTCCAAGGAGGGTCTCGCTCTTCTGAACGGAACCCAGTTCATGAGCGCCCACGCCATCTGGTCGCTCATCCAGTGCCACAGGCTTTCCGAATGGGCCGACAGGATCGGCGCGATGTCCCTTGAGGCATATGACGGCCGCGTCGAGCCGTTCCTGCCTCTGACCCACCAGCTTCGTCCGCACAAGGGACAGATCGACACCGCGGCCAGATTCATGACCCTGCTGGATGGCAGCGAGCTGATCAGGAACCACAAGGAACATGTTCAGGATCCATATTCATTCCGCTGCATCCCTCAGGTACACGGCGCGGTCAAGGACAGCATCCGCTACGTCGAGTCGGTGATCGAGAACGAGATCAACAGCGCGACGGACAATCCGAACGTCTTCCCTGACGAGGACATGATCATTTCCGCCGGCAACTTCCACGGAGAGCCTATCGCCATCCCGATGGACGCCCTGGCGATCGCCATGTCCGAACTCGCAAACATCTCTGAAAGACGAATATACCGTCTGATCTCCGGCCAGCGAGGTCTGCCGAAATTCCTTGTCGCCACGCCGGGACTCAACAGCGGCTTCATGATTCCGCAGTACACGGCGGCCTCGATCGTGAGCCAGAACAAGGGACTCTGCTGGCCGGCGTCAGTGGATTCCATACCGTCATCGCAGGGTCAGGAGGATCACGTCAGCATGGGTTCCAACGCCGCGACGAAACTTGTGCGCGTCATCGACAACTGCGAGGAAGTGCTTGCCATAGAGCTGTTCAACGCCGCACAGGCGCTCGACTTCAGGCACCAGATCGCCGGCAACAAGTCCTCGGAGGCCATCGAAGGCATATTCAGTGACTACCGCAAGGTCGTGCCGTTCATCAGCGATGATGTCTATATGCACCCGCTCATCCAGAAATCTATCGAGTTCATAAGATGACCATAATCACCAACATCGGCGAACTGGTCGGAATCGTTCCTGAAGGCGTTCTGCGCAAGCAAGGCGCCGAGATGGACGAGGTCGGCTCCTTGCGGGACGCTTACCTCACGATCGAGGACGAACGAATCTCTGGTTTCGGGAATATGTCCGAGTGCCCGGTGCCCGGCCCACAAGATGAAGTAATTGACGCAGAGGGCGGTATGGTGATGCCGGCCTTCTGCGACTCCCACACCCACATCTGCTACGCCGGAACCCGAGAGCAGGAGTTCATCGACAAGATCAACGGCCTGAGCTACGAGGAGATAGCCGCCCGTGGAGGCGGAATCCTCAACTCCGCCGACCTGCTCCACCGCACGAGCGAGGAGGAATTATATTCACAGACAATGGCGCGCGTGAGGGAAATGATCGCCAAAGGAACCGGCGCGATCGAGATCAAGAGCGGCTACGGCCTGACCCTGGAGGACGAGCTGAAGATGCTTCGGGTGATCCGCCGCGTCAAGAGCGACTCCCCCGCCACCATCAAGGCGACCTTCCTCGGGGCGCACGCCGTCGGCAGAGCCTTCAAAGGCCGGCAGAATGAATATGTCAACCTCGTCTGCGAGGAGATGATTCCTGCCGTCGCCGCCGAAGGGCTTGCTGAATATGTCGATGTGTTCTGCGACGAGGGATTCTTCACGGTCGATGAAACGGATCGAATTCTTTCTGCCGGAGAGGCTTACGGTCTGATACCGAAAATCCACGCCAACGAGCTTGCCTGCTCCGGCGGCGTGCAGGTGGCCGTGAAGCACAACGCCCTTTCGGTCGATCATCTTGAGCGCACGACAGACGCTGAGATCGAGGCACTTAGAGACTCCCGCACGATGCCGACGATGCTCCCCGGCTCCTCATTCTTCCTCGGCATCCCCTACGGCAGGGCCAAGGAATATGTCAGCGCAGGTCTCGGTCTGGCTCTCGCCTCGGACTACAACCCAGGCTCCTCCCCTTCCGGAGATATGCGTTTCGTGATGGCCCTCGGCTGCATCAGGATGCGTCTGACCCCGGCCCAGTCATTCAACGCCTGCACCCTCAACTCCGCCTACGCGATGGGTGTCGCCGAGGATCTCGGCTCTGTGACCGTCGGCAAACTCGCCAACCTTATCGTCACCAAGCCCGTCCCGTCCCTCGCCTACATCCCGTACTGCCACCAGACCCCGTTCATCGCCAAGGTTCTCCTCCGAGGCACTCATATCTGCTGATCGCAGGATCCTCGGCAACCTTCACCGACAACGACGGCGGCATTATAATGGTATAATGCCGCCGTCGTATGCCATTTTACCCTCGACTGGAGCGATATTGCCTGTTTCCGCTCCTCAGGCTATATCTTAAGTCACACCTGTCCTTAAAAGTTCTAATCCCTTCTGAATGAATAGAGGATAGTGCCCTCGACCAGAGTCCCATTAGCCTTATCTAATAAAGAACATTCAGACCTGCACACAAAAGATCCATCACCAAAATCATAAATGTCAGCCTGTTTCATAGAGTGGACAATATATGCCACATCCATAGAGGTCTCCGGCGCAAGCTCAAAGGTTTCTGCCGAAAGCTTAGGATTCTCCCCTCCACCACGCCATTCCCCTTCTATGTCAATTCCTTGATAGCGGACAGATGACAAGATATATTTGCCATCTATTTCAAGTGTGACATAATCAGGAACCACAATCTTGAAGAGCAACTTTTCATCATCGGGCATTGACACCACCTCCGCCTTCCCAAAAGATTCAACATAGCCTGGAATATTCTTGAACTCCTCCTTCAAATCCCTTCGGCCTATACCATCCTGATCCAAATCAACAATAGGCCCAGTCCAATAAATGTCTGTCAAAGAATATTCTCCACACAGCTTATCCTCAAGTCTTTCAAAATCAGTCAGGGCATCACGCTCATTCGAGCAGGACACCAGACTGATTCCAATAACAGACACTGTCAAGATAAACTTTAATACGGTCATATGGTTCATAACAATACATTTTTTTCCAACCGCAAAGTTCGGTAGAGATGTTGGTTATACAAAAAATGTCTCACTTTTGATAGATATAGTTCCCTAATTCTAAGCAAGTTACATATCCGAAGAAATTCACCCCCTCATTCCATCCAAACTAAACAACTGGCCATCAACACCTTAGACCCATCAATAAACCCTAACCATTGTCATTATATATCTATGGGGCTTATAAGATTGCAAAACCAATTGTTTATCTGTTTGCTCCAAGATAAACCAATCACCTCCGACCAATCCATCGACAAAATGGATTATAGAGCCATCAATCCTGTATTTAAAATCAAGAGAATGACTCTCACCATTATCATCTTGATATATTTCCTGACCTTTACTCTCCGTTAAAAACTCCAGAACAGATGTAGAGGAGCCGACGACACGGTCATTATCATCAAACCAAGTTTTGGTAGCGTTCCATATAGTCTGATTAAAATTCAGATGTTGTTCTTCCACCTCGTGGCAGCTAAATAATATCATCAGCATCATCAATGATATTATCTTAGATATTGTCCTCATCACAAACCAATGATTTTATATGAATTTGCAATTGTCGCCAATGAAATTGATTTTGTCGGCAACGACTCCACCCAATCTCTTATTCCATAGTCATCTAAAATCCAGTCTTCGTCAATAGTATCCACTAAATATGAAAATGCGATTTTATTTGTTTTATCATATATGTAGTGAATTCCTGAACGAGGATTTGAGTGCACTAACATTTCAGACTCATCAACATCAGAAACGCCAACGGCCATCGCGCCAACATTGGATGAACGTTTTCTCGCCATCAGATTTTTCAACTTCAACAACTCTTCAGTCTCTTCCAACAGGACCAACTCACCCGAATTCAAAGAATCCAAACTTACAACAGATCGTGTTGTCAAAGGTGTAGGATCGTTATCAGAACACAGATAACGATCCTCCTTTGAACAAGACAACAGCAGCATCGCCACAAGCACAGTCAAGGTGTAAATGTTCTTAGTTAAAGATTTCATAACAATGATATAATATATTAATGATTAAGCATCTAAGACGATAATATGGTTATCATTCATAGTTCTCTGTACTCGTGAAAAATACAGCATAGTAGTTATGACCATTTTCGGTCACAATGTCCATTCGGTATGCGAAATCTGCTCCTACAGGGATCAACATCCTTCCAGAAGAGCTGTTCCCAACATAGTCTTGGATTTCTCCAGTAGTCTGATTTTCAAGAGACACTGTCACTGTTCCTATATTAGACATAAATGACAGCTCAAGGTTGTTCAAATAAGAATAATAACAGCATTCAACTTGAATCTTCGCAGGAACGTGATTACCTTTTGTATTCGGCTTCTTTATTTTTATGACCATAATCGGTATGATGTCTTCCTTTTGCGAATACAACAACACATTGCTGACTGTCAGCAGTGCTAATAATAGTATAACCTTTCTCATAAAAAAATGTATTATTTCCGACTGCAAAGTTCGGGAGAAAGGTTGATAACTCAATGAAAAAAAGTTTTACTCAACCAAAGTATAACATATTCATTCTTAATAATTTAATATGCAGTAAAAATTCATTTTCTTACTTTCACCAATTAAATTACTAATTATCAATATTTTAACCGACAACCCATAATTTACAATGAATACAAAAGTGCTGATTATCAAACAATTACTCTTTTCAAGATATTAATTCAGAGAAAAGAGCCTGATGTTCGCTATTCAATCTTAAGATTTTATCTTTAATATTATGCCGCTTTGTGTAAACCGTGCTAACATTGTAGCCCATCATTCTGGCTATCGTCTTAGTGTCGAAACCGAGGATTAAGAAGGCAATAAAACGAAAGTCTTTCTCGGCGGTGTTCGGCATTTCAGCGCGTAATTTTGTCATTATTCCGTCAAGATTATCATCAAGCATAGACTCAAGCTCCTTTTGGTTTGGCTCATCCAATATCGCAAGGATCTTTTTAACCTCCGCATAAATCTGATCATCACTTTCTTTTGAGGATTTGCTGGACTCGAAATACCGGCGGCACAGGTTATTCAATTGGGCATACTGCTGTTTGTTCACCTGAACAAATTTCGCCCTAAGCGCCATCAACACCTGTTCCTTTTCGGCCGCGCTGGAAAGTTTTTCCGACAATGTTTGTATATTCTTCTCAGCCAATTCATTCGCGGATTTCAGGGAATCTATGGAGCGCAAATGTTCAGCCTCACAAAGGAGTGACTCATTAAGCCTTTGGTTAACTTCATCATTGAGAGTGATCATTTCTTCCAGTCGATGTTGTAACTCTTTCCTGTGTTTCGAATGAATGGACAGGGCAAATATCATAGTAAACAAACCAATAAGGGCGATTATCCATTTCATTTGACGCTGGATTTTTCTATCCCTATCCAACAATAAAGACTTGTCCTCATAATAATCTGACTGTGCCAACGCCACTGATTGGCCAACCGTTTCCAAGACCTCAGAATTTCGATCGCTCAGAGCTGTTCAAGATATGTCAAAGCTGTTTTGTAGTCTGCGCGATGCTTTGATATCCTATACTTCCAGATTTTTAATATGGTCGAACTGCTGTCCACATTCTCCAACTGTCGGATCACATCGTTCGCAGTTCTATGATCGCCTATGATTTCAGAAGCATAGGCATAGACACAATAATCATCTATAGAAGGCATTACGCCAAATTTTCCTGTAGCCCTTTTAAAAAGATCAATAGATTTATGAGCATCAGAGTTTGGTTTGAAGATATTATTCCAAGCAAGGGTCAATAATTGCTCCGCATAAATGGATGTATCACGGATTGGTTGCGAGAAGAAAACAGAATAAAGGCTGTCGGCCTTCGCCCAGTCTTGAATGTTCGAATAAAGGCACGCCAAAGATCCGGTAGTATTCCACAGCCTAAAAGAGTCCTTAGCCTGAGCAAAATAATCATAAGCCTCTTTGCTATATGAGATACTCTCCGAATTATTATTGTTCCACAAATAGACATCAGAAATCGAGGAACTGATGATCCCTCTGAACACAAGATTGTCCGAACGGGATGAATATTCCTTCGCACGGATATAACTCGCTATTGCGGATTCCGGATCTCCTGTGTCATACTGCGCTGTCCCAAGATAAAAATACATCTTCATCTTATCATCATTGGAACCGTGGTTTTCATAGTAGCTCGCTGCCGGTTTGATGACACGCAAATCCTGGATTGTGAGGTGATTCCTGTCCAACGCCATAGTGTACAACAGCGAGTATCTCGCACGCTGCGACTTAGTCTTAAGAGCCAACGTGTCAATCGATTCCAACGCAGTTAAAGCGCTGTCTGGCCTTGTCCACATAACATCCTCGGCGGAATCCATAATCCGCTCGGCCTCCCTGTTCCCGCAGGACATCACCAATGCGGACATCAATAAAAACAAGGCTATATACAATTGTTTCATCTCGTTCATAGATTTGGTCCTGCAAACTTACATTTTTGCCGGATTTTTCGCAAAAGAAATGATCGGCCAATTCAAGGGTTGAGTCTCAATGCTTATGTATGGACATCGCAATCAGGAGTAAGCGGGGCTCCATTGGCCATTGTAAACAAAGAAAGTATCGGTAATTTTTGCAAAATTACCGAGTAAATTTTAGGATGTCATATACCTGTTGACTATCTTCCTCCGTATCACACCAACTTCCAGGTGCGCAAGCATATTCGCACCTAAAAGAGCAATTCTCTGGTTATCAAGCCGCTAAAGTTCCAGATGCGAGTGTTTTTTCACACCTGGAGGTCAGGGGCACCAACAGAAGGCTCTGTAGCGAGGGTATCGACTTCCAGGTGCGTGAATATATTCGCACCTGGAACGCCAAAACGTTAGTTATCAAGCAGATATTGTTTTAGGTGCGCATAGTTTCTTGTCGGATCTAAAGCTCAGAGACCATTCCATAATATGTCCATAACGCTATTGTGAAAAGAGCGAAGGCGTGTACAATTCGATAAAGCATTGATTATAAAGCGGTGGAGCATCACCTACTGACTATCAATCCGTTGTACAATGCTGACCTTCCGATTTGACTGCCAGCATCTTCTATCGCACTAATAGTAAGTAACTTATCCACCAGTGCATTTTTTAACAGGCCCCAAAACAATGCGCTGATCAAGTCATGTGATCATATTATGCTTAACCAAATTCACCAGATACAAATAATCCCCTCACCTGGTGCATTGGGAGAGGGGCTGAAACATCGTGGGTTTCGGAGCCAGCAGCGGGCTACAGATCCAGTGTGGCGGATTTCAGGCCTTTGGCCTTGACGGTGAGTCTGGCGGGGCCTTCAACGCCGGCGAGGGAGCGGACTATCACGGTGAGTTTGCCTGAGAACAGGTGCATCTTTGGCAGATGAAACAATTCAAGGGAACACGGGTCACCATTGGCTATGGCGCGGAACTCACCGGCACCGGACACTGTGGCGAAAACCTCACGGGTATCGGTCGGGACAGGGTTCCCTTCCTTGTCAACCACACTCACGGTCACGTAGGCCAGATCCTCACCGTCACGGGCAATTGTCTCACGGTCGCACTCAAGGCGCAAGGTGTAAGGTTTGCCGGCGGTACACACGGACTCTGAGGCAGCCGGATTGCCATCGGCGTCATAGGCCACGACACGGATCTCGCCCTTATGATACACAACATTGTCCCACATCAGGCGGTAGCGTCCCTCGACATTCTCCTCCTGCAATCCTTCGCAAGGGTGATCCGGAACGGCCTTCGAGCGACGGCCCATCGAGACACCGCTCACAAACAGCTCGGCCTCAGGCCAGGAAGTGTACACATAGACCGGAGTGACCTCGCCCTCCCGGCCTGGCCACGTCCAGTGAGGGACAATATGAAGCGTAGGGCTGTCCGTGTTCCAAACGCTTCTGTAAAGCCAATATCTGTCCTTCGGGATAGAGGCTAGGTCTATGATTCCGAACATCGAGCTATGGTTTGGCCACGAGTCTGTGTCATAGGGGCTTGGCTCGCCGAGATAGTCGAAACCGGTCCAGACGAACTGTCCGAGAGTCCACGGATAGTCATCCGCCAAGGCGAAATCCACATCCGGAATATTAGACCATTTGCAGGCCTCAACGTCATAGCCTGACGACTGATGGTCCTTATGAATGGCGCTGAAAGCCTTCTCGACCGGGAAATGATATACTCCTTCTATGTAATTTATTTGACTGGCACGTGATTTTGCAATCGCCCAATACCTATGCGTTTTTTCATAGACACTGATTCTCCGATATACTCCGTTAGCCTTTGCATCATCAAAACTTTTATTTAAACTTACTAAGAAGCTGTTTTGAATTGTTTGTTTGAAGGTTTGAGAGTGAAAAACTTCAGTTTCGACCGCTTCTTCCAAGGAAGATAGCGGTGCTATCTGACTGAAGAAGCGGGAAGAAAATGAAGATTTTTCACCTCAAAGAACATTTCAAACAATTCAAAACAGCTTCTAAGAATTACTATACAGATTTCTGTTTCCGAGGAATAATTCGTAACTTCACAAAGCGAATTATGCAACCGAGAAGCCCTCGGATCACTAAGGCAAATTTTAACACTTAAAATACAATGAAAACAATCAGATTTTTGGTGACATTGGCGGCGATGCTCATTGCAAACGGAAGTTTCGCACATGGAATATCAGGAACCGGCGCTTTGGCAGACTCCGCGACCGGTAGAAAAGAATGCCACGCCATCGAAAAAGGCAAGAGCTTGGCTGATGGACAAGTTGTGGACACGACCCATCCATGGTACGGAGCGAGGGTCGGAATCATTGGGGATTCGATCTCGGATCCGAAGGTGGCGAACGGACCGGAGAAGTACTACTGGTTCATGGCGCGGGAGATCGGAATCATCCCTTGCGTGGTGGCTCAAAACGGGCAGCAATGGAATGAGGTCCTTCCGCAGGCGAACAGGCTGAAAAGTGAGTACGGGGACAACATCGACGCCATCCTTATCCTGATGGGGACCAACGACTTCAACGCCGGAGTACCGATCGGGGAATGGTTCACGGAGGAATATGTCGAGGTGGAGGCCGCCAATGGTGAGCCTAAATCTCTGCAGGTAAGAAGGCATAGGATGCCAAACCTCGACCAAAGCACGTTCAAAGGACGTATCAACGTTGCCTTGGACTCACTTAAGAATATGTACCCGCACAAGCAGATAATCCTGATGACTCCACTTCACAGGGGCTACGCCAAATTCGGCGAGACCAACATCCAGCCGGACGAGAACTACACCAACAGGTGCGGGGAATATATTGACGCTTACATCAATGCCGTGAAGGAGGCGGGTAATGTCTGGGCCGTACCTGTGATCGACCTTAGCGCCGTCTCAGGAATATTCCCGCTCAACCGTTCGCAGAAGGAATATTTTCCAAGGGACAAAGACAGGCTCCACCCTACCGACGAAGGTCATGCCCGTATGGCCCAAGCTATTATGGCCGCCCTCAGAGGATTGGCGCCACGTTTTGAATAAGCATTTTTGATGTAAATCCAGAGAGCCTCTGTTCTGAATTTTTGTAACGTGAAAAATTCAGGTTAGAGGCTCTCTGGATTTTCTACATACTGAAAAAAAATGCGTAATACCCATGTTGACATCGAATCTCGGTCACTTCGACAGGCTCAGTGACCAAGGTTCGATTTTAAATCCTACAACGTAAGACCATCGAGAAGGGCGACGTACGTCTCGATACCGTCCGCAATCTCGTCAAGACGGATATATTCATCGGCGGAATGGGAGCGGGCGGAGTCGCCCGGACCGATCTTGAGGGTCGGGAAATGGCAGAGGGCCTGATTGCTGGTGGTCGGGGAACCGAACGGTTCAAGGCCTAAGGAAAGACCTCTGACAACGGCGGGGTGATCCATCGGAAGATGCGAGCTGCCGATTCTTGTCGAGCGTTCCTTGACCTCGCACGATACGGAGGACTTGATCATCTCCAGAAGTTCCGGATTGGTGTACATTCCGTTCGGGCGCACGTCCACCACGAACGTACACCTGTCCGGCACGACATTATGCTGGGTTCCGGCATTGATCTGCGTGACGGACATCTTGACGGCTCCGAGGAAATCCGACACCCGGTCAAAACTGTGATTTTTGAACCACTGAATATCCTCGATGGCCTTGTATATGGCGTTGACACCCTCATTTCTGGCAGCGTGGCCGCTCTTCCCGTAGGCAGTGCAGTCCAGTACCATCAGTCCCCTCTCTGCGACGGCCATCCTCATCCCGGTCGGCTCGCCCATCACACCGAAATCAATCAGGCCAAGTTCCGGCAGGATCAAGTCGAGGCCACCCTTCCCGCTCACTTCTTCCTCGGCGGTGGCGGAAAAGATCAGCCTGTACGGCTGCTCCTTCTGAATGAGCCTTGAATATGTCTCCAGAAGCGCGACCAGGGATCCGCCGTCATCATTGCTGCCGAGACCGTACAGACATCCGTCCTCAATCTCGGGCGTGAACGGGTCACGGGTGTAGCCTGAAGCCGGTTTCACAGTGTCGATGTGGGCGTTAAGCAATATGGTCGGCCTCCCGTCCGCCGGGCCGGACTCCATCCACAGGTTGTTGCCCAGCCTCCTGGCCTCAAAGCCTTCTGTCAACATCCAACGCTCCAGGAAGTCGGCCACAGCCCCTTCATCCCTGCTGAAGGAAGGAATCCGGATCATATTCATCAACAGTTCTACCGTGTCCATGAATTCTAAATCTTTATCTATTAATACTTTAGCACATTGTCTTTAGTCGAATCCCGCTAAAGAGAACATACCAACTAAAAGTCCATCAATCTGTTACACAGCACTCATTGATAATCAACCAGTGGCACGCAACATATTGACAATCATTCAAATGAGCTTCGGTCTCCAGTACAATCCCACCGAAGAGAATCGCTTTACTCACAGTGTGACAAACAGTTACATGTCACAGACTAAGATTACAGCCCACTCACTTGCCAATACAAATGTACGCAAAAACGATGGTTTTTATGTACATTTGTGGATATGGATTTAGGGACACTTAACAGACGGCAGAGAGAGGCGGTGACCTCGACGGAGGGCCGGGTGCGGGTCGTTGCCGGAGCAGGCTCGGGAAAGACCAAGGCTTTAACCTATCGGTATGCGTACATAGTAAACGAACTGGGCGTGGAACCGGCTAACATTCTGTGCCTTACCTTCACGAACAAGGCGGCGCAGGAGATGAGGAGCAGGATCACTCAGCTTGTTCCGCCGGGGTACACGAACGACTTTGTCTGCACGATCCACGGGTTCTGCGTGAGGTTTCTGCGCGAGGAGATCCATCGGCTCGGCTACCCGAAGAACTTCCAGATTCTGGACGAGGAGGATATGAAGTCCCTAGCCAGGCATGTGCTGACGGAAAACAACACGGAACGAAGCGTGAAGACAGTGCGGCAACTTCTTGAGGCTCTTGCCGGTACCAAGGCGGCTGAGCCTTATGTTCAGCAATACATTGTCCCGACCTCGCCGGTCTCCGGAAGGACTGACCTTCCGCTCAGTGTCCAGCTTCTGTTCAAGCAAAAGGACAAGATGGCGCTCGACTACGATGACCTCATCCAGTTCACCAGACATATTCTTCAGACATATTCAGAGGTAAGGGAGAAGTGGCAGGAGAGGATGAACTATGTGATGTTGGACGAGGCGCAGGACTGCAACGGCGGTGACTGGGAGATTGTTGAGACGTTGTCCGAGAAGTGCGGTAACCTGTTCATAGTCGGGGATCCGGACCAGTCCATTTATGAGTGGAGAGGGGCGAAACCGGAGAGGTTTCTGGCGTTCAAGGCCGACAAGGACATCATTCTGGACGAGAACTACCGTTCGACTCCAGGGATTCTGAACGTAGCCAACTCAATCATAGTCAATAACAAGAACCGGATAGACAAGCGGATGTTCACCCGCCGGGGCGAGGGCGAGAAGATCGTGCACTTCCACGCGACGGACGAGCGGCAGGAGGCGCAGTGGATCTGTCAGGAAATTCTCCGGAGGCTTGACAATGGCGAGGCGGCATATTCAGATTTCGCGGTGCTGTTCCGCGCGGCGCATCTTTCGAGGTTCATCGAGCAGGCGCTCATCCGCGCGAACATTCCTTACGTGATGTGGGGTGGCGTGCGGTTCTTCGAGCGGATGGAAGTCAAGGACTGCATCAGCTATCTTCGGCTGGTCGCTTCGGACGACGACATCGCTTTCGAGCGGGTAATCAACACGCCGTCCAGAAAAGTCGGCAAGGTAACCCTCGAACTGATAACGGCTTACGCATCACAGGAGGGGACGACACTTTACCAAGTGCTCAAAAATCATCTGGATGACCCGAAGCTGAATCGTGACGCTGTCCGGGAGTTCGTGGCATTGATTGAGGAATGCCGCTCAAGGGCATATTCAATGGGAGTCTGCGCGATGCTTGAATATATCCTCGAAAAGACCGGCCTGAAGCAGGAATATCGTGACGACAATGACGAGCAGCGCCTGGAGAACATCACCGAGTTGGTGGATTCCATAAGGCTTTACGAAAGCGAACACACTGAATGGGAGCAGCTTCCGCTCTACGATTACCTTCAGGACATCGCCCTGTACACGAACGCCGACTACCGGAAGGAGACCAACAAAGTCAAGCTGATGACCATCCATCAGAGCAAGGGATTGGAGTTCCCTTACGTGTTCATCATCGGGCTGAGCGACGGAATATTCCCGAACGCCAGAAGCATCCGGGAACGTAAGAGGACGGCCCTTGAGGAGGAAAGGCGCTTGATGTACGTTGCTGCCACGCGGGCGGAGAAGTGCCTGTTCCTGACCGAGTCCGAAGGCTATGACGTTCAGGCTCAGCAGCAAAAGTTGCCGTCAAGGTTCATCGCCGAGATAAAGCGTGACCTCTTTGTCACGGAAGGAGAGATGGATGAGGCCCTTTGGCGCAGGCTGCAGGAGCAGATCGCCAATGAGAACCTTGACGAGACGACCGAGACTCCCGATGATGTGGGCAGGGCCGACAGCATCACCGTCGGCGACAACGTGTTCCACAAGATCTTCGGCCAAGGCGAGGTCCTTGAGATCAGCGACACCGGCTCCTGCAAGGTACGCTTCGCCGACGGCAAGGTCCGGTTCCTCCGCAGCACGTTTCTAAGCCGTCTCGCATAGGATTCACTCTACCTTAACTTGAATATCACCGGGAAGGTGTAGGTGACTTTCACGGCTCTGTCACGCTGGCGGCCCGGAGTCCATTTCGGGGACATCGAGACCACACGGACGGCTTCATTGTCAAGTGAGGAATCGACTCCTCTGAGGACCTTGACATTGCTGACGGATCCGTCCGGGTTGACCGTGAACTGGAGGGTCACACGGCCTTCGACACCGTTAGCCTGGGCTATGGACGGGTACTTGAGGTTCGAGTTGACCCATTTGGAGAACTCGTTGGCATCCCCACCGTTGAACAACGGCTTTTCCTCAACAGCGAAGAACGGCACAGGAGCCTCGTCAACCTCCTCATCCTGGACACTTTGTGGGATATAATCCATTATAGGAATCTCCATCTGACTGTCATCCAAGGATTTGAACTCCAGATCCTCATCAATCTTTATGTCATCCGGAAGAATTTCGATCAGATCGTTGAGAATCACGGCCGGAGCCGGAGGTGTCGGCGGAGTCTCCATCGTCACCGGGATCTCGATGTCATCGTTGATGAACGCCGCATCGTTACCGGCAAGCGTGGCGACCTTGGTCTCAGGTGTCCCCCACTCGAACGCCATCAGAACTATTCCCATCGCAGCCACCAGCCCGACTTCCGTCAGAAGGGTTCTCTTGTTCTCAAGATTGGCCTTGTAAGTTTTCTTTGTCTCCATAATCGTTGATTTTAATGGTTAAACTTTCTGGTGCAAAGTTACGGCTTCCCGGTCACGCCCACCAAATTTCCGGCCTCTGAAAATCTCTCATAGGTCCAATCTAAAAGATTGCAAATCAATAGATTGTGCAAAGTGATATCACCCAGATTCTATCACCCCGCATAACTCATTAATAATCAACGTATATACAATCCACATCTCTTAAATCATTATTAATAAATATATTAGCCCTTCTCCTTTGGTAGACTCACGCCAATGGAGATAAGTGACGAGTAACAGACTGAAAATCATTTCAAAAGGCTTTCACCTATAGCGTAACAGCACTAAAGTCGAAAGCCTATCATATTCGTTAACAAGCAGTTAACAGACACACATACCTCGCTCAGTCGTCGGTCTCGGGGTCGGCCATGATGGTGGTGCCGGCATTCAGGGCGGAGGCGGAGGTGATGACGACTCTGGAGACACCGGAGTTGATGGCTTCAAAGGCGTTCTGGAGTTTCGGGATCATTCCCTCGGAGATGGTGCCGTCGGCGACCATCGGGGCGAAATCGGAACTGGTTATGGTCGGAATCACGCTCAACGGGTCGCTCAGGTCCTTCATCACGCCCGGCGTGGACGAGCAATATGTCAGGGTCACGTCATAGACTGAGGCGAGGGCCTGGGCAACGGACGAGGCGATCGTGTCGGCGTTGGTGTTCAGCATCGAGCCTTCCTTGTCATGGGTCAGCGGGGCGAGAACAGGCACGGCGCCGGACTCAAGGAGGTTTTCCAAAGCCTTGGCGTTGACGTACTTGATGTCACCTACGTAACCGAAGTTGATTGGCTGTACGGGGCGCTTCACACTCATAATCAGATTGAGGTCAGCGCCGGTAAGACCAATGGCATTGACACCAAGGGCTTGCAGACGCGCAACCAGATTCTTGTTGACAAGTCCGCCGTAAACCATCGTCACGACCTTCAGCATCTCGGCGCTGGTGATCCTGCGGCCATCGATCATCTGGGTCTCCACGCCCAGCCTGGCCGCCACCTCGGTGGCGATCTTGCCGCCTCCGTGCACGAGAATCTTTCTGCCCTTGAGGCTTGAGAATGACATCAGGAGGGACTGGAGAGACTCCTCGTTCTCCACTATGGCTCCCCCCACCTTAATTATATTCAATGAATCCTTTATCATATTCGTTTTTCTCAAAATTATTTCCGTACACCAAAGAGGCTTTTCCTGTACCAAACGATGACAAAAGGCCATTTGGTACAGGAGAGGCCCCTTTCCTGTACCGTTTCCGCAACAAAGTCTTATTGCAGATCCTCCAGCATCCTCTTCATCACCACCTGGGCGGAGACGACGCGGTTGGCGGCCTCAGGGATCACGATGCTGCGAGGAGAATCAATCACTTCGTCGGTCACGATCATATTCCTTCTCACCGGCAGGCAGTGCATGAAGTAGGCGTTGTCGGTGACGGCCATCTGGCGCGCTCCGACTGTCCATGCACGGTCCTGACTGAGGATCTGGCCGTAGTGTGAGACGGAGGACCAGTTCTTGGCATAGATGAAGTCCGCACCCTCAAAGGCCTTCATCTGGTCGTACTCCACACGAGCATCGCCGACGAACTGAGGATCAAGCTCGTAGCCTTCCGGATGGGTGATGACGAAATCCACATCGGCGGCATTCATCCACTCGGCGAACGAGTTAGGCACAGCCTGAGGCAGCGCACGCGGATGCGGAGCCCAGGTCAGGACCACCTTCGGACGCGCCACGCTTTTATATTCATTGATCGTTATGAGGTCGGCGAAGGCCTGGCACGGATGGACGGTGGCTGATTCGAGGCTGATGACAGGTTTGCCGGAATATTCAATGAACTGCCTGAGAATGGTCTCGTTGTAGTCGAAGGACTTGTCCTTCAGGCCTGCGAACGAGCGCACTCCGATGATGTCACAGTAGCTGCCGATGACAGGGATCGCCTCACGCAGATGCTCCGGCTTGTCGCCGTCCATCACCACGCCCATCTCTGTCTCAAGTTTCCAGCTGTCGCCGTTGACATTGAGGACTATCGAGTTCATTCCCAGATTCATGGCCGCCTTCTGGCTGCTCAGGCGGGTGCGCAGGCTGCTGTTGAAGAAAATCAGAATGATCGTCTTGTTCCTGCCCAGATTCTGCCATGCGAACGGGGTCGCCTTGACCTGCTTCGCCTCCTCAAGCGCCTTGCCGAGGTCGCCTATGTCACCTACGTGAAAAAAACTTCTCATAACAATTCCTTTAGAGCGTCAATGAATATGTCAACGTCCGCCTTGGTGAGCGTAAGCGGGGCAAGAAGGCGGATCATGTTCTTGCCGGAAACGCCTGTGAATATGTGCTTTTCGTAGAGGAGGCGGCCTCTGATCTCGGCGATCGGCTCATTGAATTCTATGCCGACCATGAGTCCGCGGCCACGCACCTCCCTGATTCTCGGAGAGGCCGGAATGGAATTCTTCAGATACTCTCCTACCTCAAATGCGTTCGCAACGAGATTCTCTTCCTTGAATATGTCAGCGACGGCGTTTGCCGCGGCCATCGCGAGGTAATTGCCTCCGAATGTGGTGCCTAGCATTCCCTTTGTGGCCTCGAACTCAGGAGAGATGAGGACTCCGCCGATCGGGAAACCGTTCGCCATTCCCTTGGCCATCGTGACGATGTCCGGCTTGATTCCGGCCCATTGGTGGGCGAAGAACCTGCCGCTGCGGCCGTAGCCGCTCTGGATCTCGTCCAGAATCAGCACCACGCCGGCTTCCTTGGTGACCTGACGAAGGTCTCTCATGAACCGGTCATCAGGGATGACGATTCCGCCGACCCCCTGGATGCCTTCGATGATCACGCCGGCGACATCGCCCTTGGCAAGTTCTGTTCTCACTGCCTCAATGTCATTCAGCGGCAGGAAAGTGACTTTGTGATGCGAGTTGAACGGCGCTGAATACTTAGGATTGTCAGTGACGGCCACCGCTCCGGAGGTTCTTCCGTGGAAGGCTCCCTTGAACGCGATCATCCTGTCCTTTCCGGTGTGGAAAGAGGCCAGCTTGAGGGCGTTCTCATTGGCCTCCGCTCCTGAGTTGATCAGGAAGAGGGAGTAATCCTGTAGTCCGGATAGTTCACCGATCTTTCCGGCCAGCTCGACCTGAAGCGGATTCTTCACGCTGTTGGAGTAGAAGCCGATCTTGTTCAGCTGGTCGGTTATGGCAGCCACGTATTTCGGGTGACAGTGGCCGACTGAGATGACGGCGTGGCCTCCGTAGAGGTCGAGATATTCCTGACCCTTGTCATCCCAGATTCTGGTGCCTTTGGCTTTGACGGGAGTCACATCAAAGAGGCTATATACATCGAATAAGTTCATAATATGATTCGAATATTAAAAACGAGTGCCTTTGAGGTGAAGACCGGTGCCCTCCGGGAGGCCGAAAATGAGGTTCATATTCTCGACCGCCTGACCGGAAGCGCCTTTCACGAGATTGTCGATTATGCTGATCACGTGGAGCTTACGGCCATGTTTACGTAGATTGAGCACACATTTATTCGTGTTCACGACCATCTTCAGATCCGGATTCGTGTCGATCACGTGCACGAAAGGCTCGTCCTTGTAGTAGTCTTTGTAAAGCGCAACCGCTTCTTCCTCGGAGAGGTCGCAATCAAAATAAACCGATGCCAGGATTCCTCTTGTGAAGTCTCCTCTGACCGGAACGAAGTTCAACTCGCCCTCGTAACTTGGAGCGAGAGTGTGGAGGGTCTCCCCTATCTCGCCAAGATGCTGATGGGTAAACGCCTTATAGACAGAGAGGTTATTGGCCCGCCAACTGAAATGCGTGGTCTCGGACGGAGCCTGTCCCGCACCGGTCGATCCGGTGATTCCCGTCACGTGAACCTCAGGCAGTTTGTCAGCCTTCGCCATAGGCAGAAGCGCCAACTGGATAGAGGTCGCGAAGCAGCCAGGATTGGCGATATGCTTAGCCTTCACGATCTTGTCTCTGAATGCCTCTGGAAGTCCATAGACAAAATCCTCCGCATCGGCGGCCAGACGGAAATCGTTGCTGAGATCGATGATAGCACCCTTATAACTCTCTGGCAAAGAATGGACAAAGCCTTTTGATTTTCCGTGACCGGAACAAAGGAATATCACATCGGCCTCTTCCACAGGGGCTTCCGCACTGAACTTCAGATCTGTCTCTCCCAACAAATCCTGATGCGCTGACCACACAGGCTCACCGGCGTGGCTGCCGCTCTGCGCGAAGACAACCTTCACGGCCGGATGATTGGCCAGAATCCGCAGAAGCTCGCCGGCCGTGTAGCCGGCGGCCCCTACGATCCCGACCTTTATAAACTCATTTATAATCATTTATTTCATAAATAATTATCATCTACAATTCCTTTTCAAGCTGTTCTCCTTCGTCCTTGTGGGCGGTGTAGTAAACACGCAGAGGGGTGGAAGTCACCTTAATGAAGCCCTTGGCGTCCTCACTGGTCCAGCCTTTCTGCATCTCGCCATATTCACCGAACTTGGTCTTGACAAGGTCGCATGGGGAATCCACACCGACGGTCGAGAACGACCATGGACGAAGCTCCATTGTAACCTTGCCGGTCACGTTCCTCTGGCTGCTCTCCAGCATCGCCTCGATGTCCCTCATCACCGGCTCAAGGTACTGGCTCTCATGCAGGAACATACCGTACCAGTTGGCGACCTGATCCTTCCAGTACTGCTGCCATTTGCTGAGGGTGAACTTCTCCAGGAACTTGTGGGCGGCGATGATGAGCATAGGCGCGGCGGCCTCGAAGCCGACACGTCCCTTGATGCCTATGATGGTGTCCCCCACGTGCATATCCCGGCCGATGCCGTAAGGAGCGGCGATAGACTCAATCTCCTGAATGGCAGTCACTTTGTCAGCGAACTTCTTGCCGTTGACAGCAACGATCTCACCTTTCTCGAACTCGATCTCGATGGTCTCGGAGCCATCCTTTGTGATCTGTTTCAGATACGCCTCCTCCGGAAGTCCCTGGGTGGAGTCCAGAATCTCGCCTCCACAGATGGAAGTGCCCCAAAGGCCGACATTGTAGGAATATTTAAGTTTCTTGAAATCAGCCTTGAAGCCGTGCTCATTAAGGTAATCAACCTCAAACTGGCGGGTCAGAGCCATATCCCTTGTCAAGGTGATGATCTCTATTCCCGGAGCCATCACAAGGAAAGTCATGTCAAAACGGACCTGATCGTTGCCGGCGCCAGTCGAACCGTGGGCGACGGCGTCAGCGCCAATCGCTTTCGCGTAGCGGGCGATGGCCATAGCCTGGAATATCCTCTCGGAAGAGACCGAGATCGGATATGTACCGTTCCTCAGCACATTGCCGAAGATCATATAACGGAGGCTCTTGTCGTAATATTCCTTGGTCACATCAAGGGTGACATATTCCTTCGCACCCAGTTCGTAGGCATGCTTCTCATTGTCTTTCAGCTGCTCAGCGCTGAATCCGCCGGTGTTCGCACACGCGGCGTAAACCTCATAGCCCTTTTCCTTGGCCAGGTACATCACCGTGAAGGATGTGTCCAGACCGCCGCTGAAAGCGACCACTACTTTCTTCTTTTCCATATTCATTAATTTTTGTTGTCATTCTCGGCCTCGTCGATCCTGCGGATCCTTTCGAGGACTTCCTGCGGGATTTTCGCCGGAAGATGCTCCTCCGGATCGAATAGCATTCCCGTGCAGATGCAATATTTTCTGTCGGTGCGCTTGAGCACATCCACATTGACGCACCCCTCGCAGCCTTTCCAGAAGGCCTCGTCGCTGGTGAGCTCGGCGAAAGTCACCGGCTTGTAGCCCAGCTGGGTATTCATCGTCATCACCGCCGCACCGCTTGTGAGACTGAATATCTTGGCGTGCGGCCAGCGTGTGCGGGCCAGCGAGAATGTCAGATCCTTTATCCTCTTGGCAAGTCCCAAACCACGGAAATCCGGATGCACGATCAGTCCGGATGTAGTCACGTACTGCTTGTGCTCCCATGTCTCGATATAACTGAATCCAGCGAATTTCTCGCCCTGAAGAGCGATCACGGCCTTGGCCTCCTTGATCTTCTGGGCGACATATTCCGGCTTTCTCTTCGCGATGCCGGTGCCCCTTACCTTGGCCGCCTCCTCTATTGTCTTTAGAATCTCATCGACATAAATGAGGTGCTTGTCCGAAGCGACCTCAACAGTCAATTCGTCCTGCGTCATCTTTTGTTTAGTCCGTTAAATTAATTAACCCTTTTGGTCTCGATGCCTTTGAATATCTCAGAAAGAGACGATGTCACATCTTCGTGCCGGAATCCTTCCCTCAGCACAAGCAGGATCGTGTCATCACCGGCCAACGTGCCCATAACCTCCGGAAGATGCCCCTCGTCAATGATAGAGGCGATCATCCCGGCATGGCCAGGCCTCGTCTTGATCACCGCCATCGAGCCGGAAAACTCCAGACTGTCGATGCTATCAGATGACATTGAGGATTCACGGAGGCTGTTACGCAACATTCCAGGCTGGGGAAGACTGTAACTGTAACCGCTTCCGTCATGTATCTTGGTGATTCTCAATTCTCTGATATCCCTTGACAAAGTCGCTTGAGCGACGCTGAGCCCACGCTGTTCCAGCAGCGTGGAAAGTTCCTCCTGATTAGAGACCCTGTTATCCTTGATCACCTCGCGGATTATTCTTTGCCTTTCAAGCTTACCTTTCATATCAAAAGCATATTTATTCAAACATTCTGCAAATATATGTATATTTTTTCAACATTTTGGCATTATTAACGAATATTTTTCAGGAATGATGAGAATATCATGAGACTTGGAACGAATCGCCCCCAATATGCAACCATATTCATTCCAAGGCGTTGAATATTCAAGGAGGCTCCAAGCCTGACCGACTTGAAGCCTCCTTGAATATCACTCCCAAAGGTCAACCGGACAAGGACCATGGAAGGCTATGCTCAAAAGCCCTTTGCTATGTTGTCAGCGATGGATTGTATCAGACGTTCACGAGCCTCGATGCTTGCCCAGGCGATGTGAGGAGTCATGCTGAGACGTTCCGGATGTCTGGTATGGAGAAGAGGATGGTTCTCCGGTATCGGTTCGGTCGAATAGACATCCAGGCCCGCTCCCCCAATGACACCCTCGTCAATGACTTTAGCCAAGGCTTCCTCCACGACTATCCCACCTCGTCCCATATTCACGATGATGGCTTTCGGTTTCATCATCCTGAGTTCTTTCTCACCGACAAGGCCGGCTGTGCGCTCATTGTACGGAGCGTGCACGGAAATGACATCGGACTTGCGCATAAGGTGCTCAAGAGAGACCGACGGATACTCTTCGGAATGGTTTGTTCCGGAAGTGGAGTAATAGATGACTTTCATCCCAAACGCGGATCCGATTCTGGCAACTTTTGAGCCTATCGCGCCCAGACCAATGACACCCAACACCTTGCCAGTCATTTCAATGAATGGCCTTGAATAATCAGTGAACAACCCGCTGCGTGAATATGCCCCGGACTTCACGACATTGTCAAAATAGGCCCCGTTGCCCAGAAGGTTAAGAATATGCATGAATGTTTCCTGAACAACGGAATCCGTGGAATAGCCGGCGACATTCCTGACAATCACTCCATGTCTGGCACAGGCATCCACATCAATATTGTTTATGCCGGTGCCGGCCTCACAGACAAGCCGAAGTTTCGGCGCCGCCTCCAGCAGCAGGTCATTCACCTTTATCTTGTTCACAATCAAAACTTCGCAATCACTTACCCTGCCGATGGACTCCTCCGGAGTCGAATTCGGCCAGGCTGTCAATTCCCCTACTCTTTCAATCGGAGCCAACGATGACGTCCCCATCGTCCCGGCATCCAAAAACACTATCTTCATCTCTTCCGAAATTTTCCACTAATATAAGCATTTTTGCGAATCTATGACACGCCCGTCCAAAGCCCTTTTGCCGGACCAATCTGTATAACCGGGGACATTGTCCGCCAGAACCGAGGTGGTTCCGTGAATCCTTTTCCCGTGTTCCTCCGGGGATGTCACAAAGTGACCGATGATTGAATATTATGATTGAGGGTGGCCAAAAAGATACTTTTTAGCCACCCTCGTTCCTGTGCGCGGGATGAGAGTCGAACTCACACGTCGCAATTGACACTAGCTCCTGAAACTAGCGCGTCTACCATTTCGCCACCCGCGCTTGAAGTGGATTGCAAATATACGGAATATTTGCGAAATCGCAAACAAAATCAGGCACGGATACATAATTTAGTAACATAAAAAAAATAAGTTGCCTAAAATTAAGAGAATATTTTCGAGGATAGATCTATTTTCGAAGAAGGAGTGTGCCGGTGGCACATGACTGATGAGAAAAGAGATCTAGACCGAAAAGATTCCTTAAGATGATGCAGGTTATTTTTTGAAGGTTACTTAAAAACTGTAGCCCAAAGAGAACGCCAAAATATTCAAAGATGAAGCTCTCTGGTAGGCGAAATCCACCCTCACTCCGTGGAATTTGCAACCGAGGCCGGCTGACACTCCGGACGCGATCACATCAGAACCGGACGCTCGATAGCCGACACGCGCGAACACCATGCCGTTGAATCCGTACTGAACTCCTCCGGAAACAGCGAACTTTCCGGCAAAAAAACAATCAGCGTCCATTCCGGCCTCAAGGGAATGTTTTTCCTCGAAAGTCTGGCCATAGCCAGCCGCCAGCCGCACTGACGAAGGTATATGATAAGACGATCCGGAGGCATCCTTGACAGAAGTGCCCACATTGGCAAGTCCGGCGCTGAAGCGAAGCATCCTCCAACGGTACAAAGCATACACATCTGACGCGAACACACCTTGGTTCGAGTCAGAGGCAAGCCTCTCGCCGGCATATTTCAGATTGATGCCAACACTCAGCGCGTCAATCACCTTCAGTCCCAAACCTGCGGAAAACATCATGGAAGATGTCTTGAACATACCGTTGCGGTTGCCAGAGTCGTCTATGACCTCATACTCACCGCATGAATTGTAATTACCGGCGACAGAAAATCCCAGACGTTCTCCTGTCTTCATGCCTACGCCGACATCCAGCCCATCGGTTGTCATGTCACCAACAGCGGGTGAATATGCCGCTGTCACCGCAAAACGACTCTCCGAATATGGAATCACCGCAGGATTCCGGAACGCTGAAAACGAAATGTCTGAAGACGGAGCAAGAGAGACTCCGGCCATGGCCACTGAAACAGGGTCATTCCTCTGACACATCCAACCGAACGCCTCATCCTGGGCTTGCAAGTGGAACGCCGGCAAAAGAGCGGCGAAGGCCACGATCAATACTCTTTTCATTCTACCTCTTGACAATAACATAATCATACTTATCCGCACCCACAGTCAGCCCAAGTTTGTACTCTCCAGGAGCAAAGGCGCTCATGTCTATCCTGGCTGGATCGAACACATTGCACGAAACCTTCTTCTCAAGAATGACAGACCCGGATGTGGAGGCTATCTTCACCATGACATCAACAACCGCGGTGCTGCCTGGACGGACATTCAAGAAATCACGGACAGGGTTCGGATAGTAGTCAACAGCATAACTTTCATCACGTGCGACAATCTTGAAATCGGTTGAGATCTTAGCGCCAAGGCGATCCTTGGCTGTCACGGTGATCACCGCCAAGCCATTTTGCTTTTTGGCGACAACAAGCTTGCCGTCGCCACTGATCGAGACATCAGCGACACCGTCAGGAGAAATCTTCGCGGAATATTCCAGAGGCTCGTCGTCAGGATCCGAGAACACACCGTCCAGATAGGCAGACATCTTTCCGTCGCCGGAAAGGACAACGTCATTGATGGGCTCTGAGACAACCGGCGGACGGTTCTCGATCACCTGATAGGCGAATTCATATTCCGCCGTGCCGCCATAAACGTCAGTCGCTGTGATCTTTGCCTTCTTAGGTGTGAAATCGGAGACTAACTCGCACAGGATCTCAAAGTTGTAGACATCAGGATCCTTGGAACCGCGGACCAGTTTCGCCCTTCCCTCAAAATCTGTAGTGACCTCGACATTGTCGCCATCAGGATCCGACACGGTGAACGGAATCGACACGCTCTCCCACTGGCGGAATTTGAAATCACCCGTATAGGATGTCTCTATGACCGGGGGATTGTTATTCTCTCTCCCGTACTTGGAAAGGCCGTATCTCATCGAGCCCATAACATCGAGGTATGGGCCCATTGCCTTGCCATTGTAGTTTATCAGGCTCGCGTTTGCACCTTCAAGAAGGACTTCCTTCAGATTCTCGTTGGTGAACCCTTCTCCTCCGAATTGAGAGAGCAGCAAAGCCAAAGCTCCCGAGACATGAGGACAGGCCATCGAGGTTCCTTGTAAACGGCCGTAAGATCCTGAAGCCACACAACTGTAGATGCTCTCTCCAGGAGCGCAGATGTCCACCCAACTACCATAGTTGGAGAATGAGGACAGCCTGCCTGTCATTCCGGAAGCGCCAACCGCGATCACCGGCGCGTATGACGCCGGAACACCGTTTGCTATGCCATAATTTCCCGCCGCGAAGACTACCAGACCTCCTTTCATTGGAGAGCCCGGCTTTTGGTTGCCATCCTTGTCACACCCGGCATAAGCGATAAAATAATCAATCGCAGCCGCCATTGAAGAGGAAATCCTGTCCCGCAAGGCATAGTCCTTCTCATAGGCGGAAAGCACATCGTCATGATTGAAGTCATAGTCATTGCCCCAGCTGTTCTGGCTGATGACCGCGCCGTTGTCCGCACCCCAAACTATAGCATTTTGGAAACTTGAGGCAGTACTGTTTCCCTGGAAAACCTGAGCGCTCATCAAAGTCACGCCCTTTTTCCCGGCCGCATAGTCACCTCCAGCTATTCCCGCAAGTCCCTTTCCATTGTTTCTGACCCCTGCGATTGTGCCGGCGACATGACATCCATGGTCTTCAGGGATAATATTTGAGCTGTTTCTCACGAAATTCCAGTTGACACTGCCACAGTTCCAAGCCAGATCCTCATGCTTGAGGTTGATCCCTCCGTCAACGACACAGACAACGACCGAAGGATCTCCGGTTGTGTACTTCCAGGCGTCCTCGACATTGATGCTGTAACGACCTGAATATTCCCAAAGGTAGGCGTAGCCAGGATCGTTGGTGGAAGCGGACCTGCAGATTATGTTACGTTTTTCAGAAGCCTCTACGCCGTCAAGTGATCCGAGAATCTCCTGAGCCTTGGCAAGAGGCAGAGCAGAATCGAAGTCCACGATGTAGTACTGATGGAGGCCACATTTTCTGTGAAGCGGTTCATATTCGCCGGCGTCAGGGAAAAGACGCTCGGCATGCTTGACACCAAGGCTCTCTGAGACAGAAGATAGCAAAGCACTCCCCTTCTCCATCGCATCCGCGGCTTCAGGCGTCAATTTCACGATCATTGATCCAGGAATATAAATTGCCTTATCAATCTCGTCTTGAGTATAGGGGCGTTGCTCTTGAAGACCGGAAGGCTTTGCATTCCCCCTGTCAGACAACAATGCATGCTCCGATTTGGAACAGGAAAAGAACAAAAATGACGAGGCCGCGAGCAGAGCAGCCGCAGATAAGAGTGAACTTACTTTCATATTTTCGAAAAAAAGGGATCCGAACCGTACAATCCGGATCCCTTGAAAAATCAAAGATATATAAATTATTTCAATTCAAGAAGCTTGGCGCGGCCGGATTTCGCGGTTCTCGCGTCCACTTTCTTGCCTTGAGCATCGCGTAACTTAGTGTCACGTGCAATGGTCATACTTGACGGAAGCGACTTGGTGTCAAAACGAACACTCTTGCCGGTCTTTGGAGCGGAGAGGCTCTTTACCGACTTGGAGGCGGCTGACGGAGTCAATGTCGCCGGATTTACTATGTAGTCGGCATCTGAGAAAGTGTACCATTCCTTAGTTGATGTGGACTGCCCCAGAACACCCCAGTACTTGGCATAGACCTCCGGCCTTTCTTCGGACAGCTTATACACCACGTTCTCGAACTTGATGGTCTTGTCCGCAGACTTGGTGACAGTGGCGATCTCTCCTGTGTCAGGATCACCGGTGCAGACATAATCGTCATTGGTGATTCCAGAGACATAGAAATTGTAGGATGAACTTGAAGAGAAGTTACCATAGACCAGTGAGCACTTGTCGCCTTCCGCATCATAAATGAGAGGAATGCCATCGATTCCTATGCCATCCAAAGCGATCGTCTCGTCAGGAAGGGCTTCCCTAAGGACAACATTGTAGGTTGTGTCATTACCTGTCTTTATAGACTTTGTGCTGAGGGTGTAGCTTCCGAGCCAGGCTTTGTATGCAGACGAGGCCTCCTTGAGCTTTGTCATGTCCGAAATTGTCACCTCTGGCCAGAAATTGCCCTTGCCTGCGTTCTCTCCGGCCTGTATCTGCCAAGTCAGGCAGAATGAGTGGAATTTACCTTTCTCACAAGAACCGGCGTAAACGGTCATACCGCCTCCTTTTTCAAGGACGTAACCAGTAAGAATGACTGACGGATCTTCGATGTTCCATCCATAAGCGGCGTAAACCTTATAATTGTAGTTGAACTTTCCGGAAAGATAAATGTCACAGTCACCATATTTCGGATTGTTCCATGCCTCTGAAAACTTCTGCTCCTTGAGGATGAACTTCCCGTCAGAGAACTCAGCCTCAACAGGCGCCAATCCGTTCTCGTCCTGGTTTGGGAGTCCGGTAACATTGTAAGTGCTGCCATTAACTTTCTCAGAGACGGTCAAGACGTTGTCACCCATTTTCCATCTTCCGATGAAGTCGGCATACGTAGCGACAGAGACAGGTTCCTTCTTTTCGAATTCAAAAGTCTTGTAGTCACCGGTAGGAGTTCCGTCAGCGGCGATTCCCGCGGCCACAGCCACATATTTGCCGAAGTCCTTCTCTCCGAAGCTGTCTGAACCGGTTGAGCCATCGGCGTGGACAAGCATATCATAGATTTCATCACGACCGTAGACATCGCCCAACAGATCGAAATAGTACAGCACGTCATCGCTGAGCAGCAAGGCGGCGTTCACAGGTGATCCGCCAAGTTTCGCATAATCCTCTTCAGAATAGAAGGTTAGGGTGTAAGGCACTGTTGAGCCACTCACAGTGTTGGTGATGACCTCTGGGTACTTCTTGTCTTCAGGATCAGTGCTGTATGAAAGCGTCCATGCGTTGTTCTCCTTGAATTCGATCGCGGAAACGGTGTTAAGGATCATAGAGCAAGTCTCAGCTTTCTCACCCTCCGGATAAACGGATGATGAGACATAGCCATAGACATTCACATATCCTCCTACCTTGGAAGCGAGATCGAACGACGCAAGCGGAGCTTCAAACACCACTTTCTGTCCCATCGGAGCCTTGATGAAATATGTGTCACCTTCCTTCTCAAGTTTGCCGGAAGTGATGACGTACGCAGGGAATTCAGTCACCCAGCCGAGATAGGAAGATGTCGGGGCGGTCACACTGGATGTCTCGGCCGTCACTTCGTATGAAGTGGCCTCAACCGAAACGACCTCCGTCTCCTTATCAGTCTTCTTCACACCGTTCAGAGTGATCACCTTGCCGACAGGAAGCGCGGAGGTGGCTCCTGTCACGTACAGGCAGCTTGTTCCATCGGAAACAACAGCGGAGTTATCAGAAGTGGCAAGGACGGTCTCCTTGTAAAGGGTGACCGGAGTATTGTCAGCCACATTGGCAAGGGAAGCGATGTCGGTGGCCACAGTCTCGGCAGGGTACTGGATGACATAGAAGACATTAGGAGTCTCACCCGTCACAGTGTTGATGACATCAACCTCCGCGGAACGGAACGAAGCCGTCGTGTTTGCCTCGCAAACCAAGGTATAGACATCGACATGGGTTGCCTTTGTCTGAGGAGCCACGCTGATCCACTTCTGGGTTCTGTCAACATACAATTCATAGTCCATGTTGGTGGTCACGGAAACTTTGACCTCACCACCTGCCGCAGGGACAGGCTTGACATCAGCCTCGGCGGTAAGCACACCGTCCTCAAAGACAAGAGATTTGATGTCGGTCTTTCCTCGGCCGTTGCTGGCATAGACAAAGACTTTTCCTGTTGCGTTCTCACTGTGCTTCACTCCGATGTAGCCAGGCACCTCTCCTTTAGGAAGAGAGATCACCCTGGCCTCCCATCCAGAGGTGCAGTTGAGGATGTCAACCTCTACCTCATCTCCTTCTGAAACACCTTTGAGGGAATATGGGTAAGTATATTCGTCACCACCTACAGGAACACCGAGATCCTTGCGAGCGTCGAATACCAAATAGAAAGGAAGCTCCTTCTGGATGGTGTAGGCCTCGCCGTTGATGAAGAAAGTCACGGTTGTGTCTCCATCCTCGATCGAAATAGTGGAGCCACCAGGATTGCCAAGTACATCCACGTCGGCCCATGTCTCACCTTTGTCATAGGAGATCTGCCACTTGCCATCACGGATACGGAGCTGAGGGACAGCCGAATGGACAGGGATCTTGTTGCCGGCAGAGTCAAGAAGCGGCTTGCCGTCAACTGCCCAGTAGAACTCTCCGTCAGCCTCGACAACACCCACAACAGGAGTGTCGCCCTTGTCTCCCTTCTCTCCGTCCACACCGTCTGTGATGACAGCGGTGGTACCGTCAGAGAAAGTGATTGTGTAACCATTGTCACCAGGAGTGACAGAAGTGACGTAGATATTACCCTGGATTGCAGCCACAATCGACTGCATTCCAGGTATAGTTATCTTATTGATCTCGTTGACGGTTTTTTCAAGGGCGTCAACTCTCACAACAAGGTCATCAAACTTTTCGTAAAGATCATCGTTGTCAGCGCAACCGCCAGCAAGAGCCAATGTCGCGGTCATGGCGGCAGCCATCAAAGTTTTAATTGCCTTCATATTATGACTGTTTTATGGTTTTACTTTACTACAATTCTTTTTCCCAGCAAGTGAGAAACCTCAGGCAGAGCCTTATATGGGGTGCAGAACTCAAATGGTCCATTAGCGGATATGGTCCTGAAGCTGTTCCTGTCGACCTTGACCCAAGTACCTTTGGTCTTGTCCAGACTCATAGTCTTGACAGAAGTGGTGCCGGACTTGACACCGGTAAGAGGGAACTCGTCAGGCTTGCTCTTGAAGGTATACACACCTCCGTCTGGATCAGAGATAGGCACAGCGATCAATTCCATACGGTTGTAGGTAAAGTCTCCGCCACCCTGAAGCTGGAATGAGTTTCCGGTGAACTTGACTGAACCATCGCTCTGCAATGTCCCGGTCGCCACATCGTAAGCGCCATTACCACCGGACGTGATGTAATATTCCTTACCGTCAGTGTGGATGAACTTACCTACGTAGTACAGATTGCAGGCACCCTCAGAAGCTCCGATGTCAACATTGTCCGCGATAGGCTCATCATCGTTGCCGTATAGCACGATGCTGCCTGACTCTGAGTCGAATGTAACCTCGGCAGGCTCGAAGAAATCCTGATCCATCTGCCAGCCCTTCATGTTGATGGTCTTGTCAGCCACCTTCTGAGTGAGGGCGATGTCGAATGCCCCGGCATTTATGCTCCAGTTCCCAAGCCATTTCTTGTAGGCGTCCGAGCCGCCACCGCCAGGATTGTCGCCACTGCCACCCTTCTTGGTGAGAGTCGTAGGCAGAGGTGTCTTGTCCTTACTGATAGTGAGATATTTGCCATCTGCTGTGGCAGCGACGAACTGGACTCTCTCAAGATCATAGCTTGATCCGTCGCTGAAGCTCACATGGCCTGCGGCAAGCTTGGCCGTGCTGCCTGAAATGGTTCCTGTGAAGATCACATACTTTCCGGTGGCGAAGCTGGATTCTCCCCATCCGCCGAAGAGGCCGACGGTGCATTCACCATACTTTTGGGTCGATACGGTGCCGAGTCCATCCTGAGCGCGGACTTCAATACCCTTTGTGGCAGAGTCATAAGTGGCAGTGACAGGGAATGACTGTCCCTCGATGCCGGTGATGGTATAGCTGGTCCCCTTCTCAAGCGTGGAGATCTTCCAAGTGTCAGTCGCCGATCCTCTCGTGACTGTCCAGTCTCCAAGCCAAGCGTCATAGCCCTCTGCGGAGCCACCACCGCTGGTAACAGTGAAATCACTGTAGGCATAGTGACCAGTGGCGGCACCATCATCAGTGAATCCGATCGCAAACGCGATGTAGTCGCCGGCATCCATTGGATCGAACACCTCGTAATCGCTATCCTCGTAAAGGAAAGTGGAGAACTCCACCGGGTATCCGAACTGGTTGTAAAGTTCAACAATATTCATTATCTCTTTCCTCACGGCATCAGCCACCTCAATTGCGAAATCATCCATTTCCAATCCACTTTCAGTGAATTCAGACTTGCTGACGTAGTAGATGCTGTACTTGCCTGACAGAGCCGGATCAGCCACATCATTGTAAATGTAAGCCGCTTGCTCGCCTTCATAATCCTTGATACCACCATAACGGACAGTCCAGTTGGCGTCAACACTCATGTAGGACAAGTTGTTTTGAACCACGGTAATCACACCGCTGTCATGGCCGAGCTTCCACTCGACATTTCCCGAACGCGACATATCAGCAGGTGTTCCCTTAATGGTGTTCTCTGCGATGGCGACGTTAAGGTTGTTCTCGGTGACAGTCACGGTGATCCAATCCACATCCGCACTCGCAGTAATGGTCTCATCATACTCGTAAGGGAAATCGAATGAGACAGCCTTGTGGGAAGCCTTGATGCCAGAAGGATTGAAACCAGTGCTGTAGAAACCGAACTGCTGAACCGTGAAATCAGACTTAGCGTCACCCGACTTCACAGTGACAGTGGCATACCTGGACTCATAACTTTCATTCGCAGGAGCGGTGACAGTGGCCACATTGTCTTTCACAGAAACCTGGCACCAGTCCTTGTCAACCGTCACCTCGATAGGAGACTCGGTAACGAACTCGATTGTACCCTCGCCACCTTTGGCGGGAATCTTAAGATTGTTTTCCTTGACGGATATTGTCTGGGCCTCGCTCCCATCCACCTCCTGCTTGGAGCAGGAAGAGGATGCGATTATAGCCAAGGCCATGAATATTGCTGAAATTATCTTTTTCATGATAAAGCCTTTTCGTTATTTACGGACAAGGGTCTGAAGATAAGGGAACTGGTTTTCACCCCACCCTGTGAATTCACCGGCAGACTTGCCGCTTGCATCGGTCGCCCAAAGGATGAACGAGTCGATTACCATGTCAGTCTTGCCGTTGTCGACAAATATAAACTCTCCTTCTTTGGCTCCACGGACAATCTCCATTCCGTATCCAGTGGTTGTGTCCCAAGTAAGGTCTCCGCCACCGGAAAGGCTCCATGCGGCAAGCCATACAGTATTTGAGCCGTCAGCGCCCAGAGACTGGACATTCATGGTAAGACGGCCGCGCGCCCTATCGTAGCCAAGGTACACATTGTGATCGCCGGACACGAAGCCACTCATGAGATAGCCGTTGCCTTCCTCGTCAGGCGTGAGTGTCACATCAAGTGTAAGCCTTCCGTAGTACATAGAGAGTTTGAAGTCACCGGCGAAGTCACTGTACTGGGTGTAGTCCTCAGGAAGCTTGCCCTGGAAAACAATCGATCCGTTGGTAAGGATGTTATTGTCGGAATGATAATCCATGCTGTTGATCGTGGCTCCTGCAACCTCGACCGGCTCGTAGGTCTTGATACCTTTCGATGTGTACATGAACGGAGCCTCGACAACCACAGTCCCGTCATCCCCGGAAGTCTCGGCTGAGGCGGCCGGATCAACATACTTGAAGGTTATCCTGCGGTTGTTGAAATCAACCCCGCCTGTGACATCCGTGTCTCCGACCTTGCCGTCGATGATGGCGGCACGCATGCTTGAAGCCACATCAGCTACCTTGGCAAGATACGCGGCCGGGGTCAGATCAGAATCGTAAGGATAGAGGTCATAATGGTTTCCGGAACGCTTGCCACGAAGGCCGATCTTTTCAGGACTTACGCTCACGATGGTGAACTCGAAGTCACCACCCTTAGCCTGATACTCCGTTGACGATGGAGTGGCAAAGTGATGAAGAGCCTGATTGTAAGAGTCGAACGAAAGCACGGCGCCATTGTCCGTCGTAAGCTTGTAAACACTCTTGTAGGAATTCTCCGGATCGAGCTCGTAGGATGCAGTCACCTCAGCATCTGTGAAGGCAAGATAGTAGGCATAACCACCCTTTGACTGGCCGGAACCCGGATAATACTCCATGATCCATCCTTTTTCATTGGAGGTCAAGATCTCACGGGTCTGTTCAATGTAAGCCTGAAGACGCTCAGAAGACGAAGAGTCAAAGACATCCGCCTGATCCTTGAGACAAGACTGGGCTGAAAGCACCGACACCCCTGCCAGAACGACTGTTAATATTTTATTGAATTTCATAATCTAATCACCAATTATTTTACCGTTAAATCGCTGAGGTCAACCTTGCCTTGCATCACGTCATCCTGACGACGGATGATTACGGAGCGAAGCTCGTCAATATCAATGGACCATACAGACTTCATGTAATCTCTGACAATCTGAAGTTTCGCGCGGATGAAGTCTGCTGATGAACCAGCATCCTTAAGCTGTGAGTCCCAATACTCCTGCGTGTTGGTGACATAGATGGACAGCATCTCCGCGAAGTCCTCACCGTCTGAATGCTGGGCATAGTCACTGATGAAGCCGTTTTTGAGGTACTCTTTGTTGTAAGGAGGCTTGCTCCAGTTGTCAGCCACATAACCGGAACCGGTGACCTGCTTGAAGTCTGTAGGATAATCCTTGATCTGGTTGAGGATATGGGTGAACTCGTGGTGGATCGTCTTGATGTAGTAATGGTTGAGAGCCTCCGGTCCCTGCTTGAGCATGGCACTCAGATAATTCACACCGGAAAGGAGGATCTTCTTGCCACCTTCAGCTGTTCCAAGAATGAACGTTCCGTTGTTCCTGTACTCAAACTCACCGATAAGGAAGAACATCTTAGGGAAATACTCTCTGGTGAAGTCAACACTGGCGACCTCATCATAGGTGTCAATACAAAGATACTTCACAAGGTGGGCCATGATGACAGCCTCATCATAATCGGCAGGTACAGTGTAATAGTTCATGTCCGACTCGTTCAGTTCGAAGCGGTACTTGAAGTCAATGTTGTAAGGCTTGACATAGTTGTCGTTAAGCCATTTGTCCAATTCAGTCGCAGGAGCCGTCTCAACCTTGATGACACTGTCAGGGTTGAGGTCATCTTTCTGGCAAGCCGAAAACGACAGAACAGAAAGGGCAGCGATTGAGAGATATGTTATAATTTTCTTCATATTCCAGTCAATTTATGAGTTTAGTTTCTCGGGTTCGGTGCATATCCTGCGTCAATAACTTTCCTAGGAACCTGTATGGCGCGCCTTTCGTCATCTACCTTGAGGACATCACCAGCGGTACGAGGGTTGCCGTCAGATCCCATGACACGTCTCTGGATCTCAATGCCGTAACGCTTGACATCAAACCATCTGAGTCCCTGGGCGTAGGTGTCAACCCTCTTAAGAAGCAGACAGAAGTGAATCAGATTCTCCTGAAGCTCGCTAGGGTTCTGAAGGAACGGAGCGTTAAGCTTCTTCTTGACGGTTGAAGCCAATGCCGTTGAGTAAGGAATATCCTTCAGAAGATTGTTGATCTCCTCAGCGCTGAGGTTCCAATCAGTCTTCGAGATGTTGGACAGCCAGAGGTTCATGTCAGCCACAGCCGAGTCATACTGCTTGAGGAGGAGCTTTGCCTCAGCCCTCTCAAGAAGAACCTCGTCGGAAGTGAAGGCCGGATAGACTGTCCTGTAATAACCGATCTGGGCGACAGGGTCTGAGAATTCGAACAGGTAAGGCAACTTCCAGAAAGTGGTCTTGTCGTGGTTCGTGCCTTGGTAAACCTTCATCGGCACAGCGAAGAACGACTCGTTGTCCTTTCCCAAAAGGGTGGCAAGGGCAATACCGGTCTCATTCGTGGCAAGATAGTTTCCGGCAGCGTATTTTGAATATACTGAATACGGTCCTGTAAAGCAAAGACCCATCTTCGAATACGCCGTGATCAGAAGCAGATTGGCCGACAGTGTGGCATCGATGAAATGGTTGGTCAGAACCTCATCGTCCTGAGTCATCTTTGCCTGTGCGCGCCAGTCGCGGAGCATTGTCGCAGGAGCGGTTCCCAAACAAGCGTCAGCGTACTTGACAGCCTCTTCAGGTTTCTCATAATAGAGATAGAAACGCGTGGCGAAAGCATACGCGGCCTTCTGGTTGAAGTGGTACTTAGGCACAGTGTAGTAATTGTCGCTGACGAGCGGGAGAGCCTTCTGGAGATCCTGATCGATCTTTGCATAGATCTGAGCCACAGACTCCCTTTCGTACTTAGGATTGAGTCCCTGCTCAGGAGCGCTCATGTAAGTGACGCCGAGTTTCTGATCCGCAGTCGCCTCAGTGTAGGCCTGCGAGAACATATTCACAAGCACGAAATGACTGTAGGCACGGCAAAGAAGAGCCTCTGCCATCTCCGGCTCATACCCTTCGGCATCCGGACCGACCATGTTAGTGATGGCCTCTATTGCCTGATTGGCAGCCGCGATGGCCGAATAGGAGGATTGCCAGATGTTCTCAGGGTCCTCGTTGTCGGTGTTGGTGACATCCTTCCACGCGTAAACCTCATCGATAAAAGGATCTGTGTTAGGGTTCTCAGGGCCGAAGTCATCGACATTGTCCGAGGAGAACTCGCTGACAAGCAGATAGTCTGTCTCCGGGTAAGCGGACACCAGCAAGGAGCGGATTTTCTCCTGAGTGTCAAGCTCCGTTCTGTTGTCAGGCATCACATCCAGAAACTTGTCGCATGAGACAAGGCTGAAAGCAACCGCCGCGAAGGCTATTATGGAATATTTGTTTTTCATATATCTTTCCCTCCAGATTAAAGACCAATTTTCAAAGTGAATGTGAACTGCTTAGGAACCGGGACAGCCACACCGCCGGTGTTGAAGAACTCAGGATCCTGACCGTTGAGCTTGCTGTCGGCGTAGATAAGGAACAAGTTGGTGGCCTGAGCCTTGAGTGACAGCGAATTAAGTTTAATCTTCTCAATCCACTTCCTCGGGAAGTCGTAAGAAAGCGAGATCTCCTTCATACGGATGAAATCACCTCTGGCGATTCGCTCGGTCGAGTAGTTGTAGGCGCTGTAAGCCTTGCGGAGGTTGGTGTCCTGCCTGTTCTGCCATACACTCGCGATGGCCGGAACGCTGGTGGTGTTCTCGTCTCCAGGGACAGTCCAACGGTTGGCGAACTCCTTAGGCATGGAGTCGAGATCATTGTAGGTGTTGCTGAAGACAGGGTCAAGACGGATAACGTTTCCAAATGAGTACGTCATGAACACATTGAAGCGGAAGCCGTAGAACTCGAAGATGTTGCCGAGAGATCCGACATCGGTAGGATCTGCGTTTCCGGAATACTTAAGCCACTTGGAAAGGCCCTCAGAGTCAGAGTACTGGAAGTTGATGCCGCTGACAGTGGACTCGCCGTCCTCATTGATGAAGGTAGGAAGACCGTTTGAGTTCAGACCGGTGAACGGAATGGAGAATATTCCTCGAACAGGATAACCCTCCTGCGCGAATCCGTTACCAGTGATAAGGTCGATGGCTCTCATGGTCGTCTTAAGGTTGGTCACCTCATTGTGAGAATGAGAGTAGATGAAGTTGGTCGTCCAAGTGAAGTTCTTCTTCACAATGTTCTTGGTGGTGAGAGAAATCTCGACACCGTCAGACTTCATGGAAGCGATGTTACCAAGTTTCTCAACCTGACCGCCGAGACCCTGGGTGTTGATGACACCGATAAGGTCATAGTTGTCACGTGTGAACCAATCGAAGGTGAAATTGATGCGGTTGTCAATGAAACCGGCCTCAAGACCGAGGTTCAGTTCCTTCTTCTTCTCGTAAGTCAGATCTGTGTTCGCAAGGTCAGAGATGTAAAGCATGGATTCCTTCACGGAAGTGAACGGTCTCCACGGATTCTTGGAAGAGATCACCACAGCCGAGTTGGTCACTGTCGAAGGACCTCTGTCGGCGGTAAGTGAATAAGAAGCCTTGAGGGAAAGGTGAGAGATCGCGTTGAGCGGTTTCATCCATTCCTCCTCATGAAGGTTCCACGCACCAGAGATGTTCCATGTAGGAAGCCAGCGGGCCTGACGGCTCTTTCCAAGCTTATTGGTACCCTCGTAGCGGATTGTGCCGTTCAAGGTGTAGCGGCCCATATAAGAATATGTACCATTGGCGAAGAACGCGGCGGAGCGGACATGAGTGTTGGTCATGGTGTAGTAGTCACTGTTCTCCTCGTTGCCCTTCTTGAACACGTTGTAGTTGTAGTTAGGAGTCTCACCCATTCCGTACTGGATACCCCACGCGCGGAACCAAGTTCCATGACGCTCGGTGCTGTTGATCTCGGTACCGCCGAAAAGATTGACGATGTGTTTTTCGGCGAATGTCTCGCTGTAATTGGCTGTGGCACGGAAATCCCAACCGAGCAACGAGTTGTCAGTCCTCTCGTAGATACCACCTTTAGGAAGAACAGAAATAGGCAATGCGTAAGGGTTGTCCGGATCCTTGTAAAGGAACGGGTTGTTGTCCCTGATGGTGGCGGTGTCCATCGCGCGGTAAGCGAGAGACTGGTTGGATTCGTCAAGGATGTTGTGCTCCTGTGAAGAAGTCGTGTACTTGACAGCACCGAGAGCACTCAGTTCCAACTGTTTGAAAGGCTTGGCCTTCAATTCTCCCTGAATACGGATGTCAGTCACGCCCAAGTCGATGTAGTTGTTGTCAAGCTCATGCATGATGTTGAACGGAGCGTAGTTTCTCGTGTAGTACTCATTGGCGTCAAGCGCGCGTGAGGTGTTGAGCGCGTACGAGTAAGGGTTGATGTCGAAGTCACGCTTCACCTCACCCGAAACCACATCCATCGTCTGTCCGAGGGTTCCCGGCGCACGCTGCTTACGGAAAGAAGCGTTGCTGATGAGGTTGAAAGTGAATATGTCACTGAACTTGAAAGTCGTGTTGAGGTTGCCGGTGTAACGAGAAACGGAACTCTGTTTTGTCCAACCCGGATCCTGCATCACAGAAAGAGACGCGTAATAGGTGGCGTTCTCTGAACCACCGGAAGCGCTCAAGGAATGGTTGCTCTGCAGAGCGTTGCTGAAGAGAGTGCCGAACCAGTCAGTGTTCCTGTACTCGGCAGCCCTGAGGTATTCAGCCCTGGCAGCCGCCGTGTTCGCGAGACCGAACTGTCCGGATGTCTTGTCATACTGACCGATCAACTGGTACATCTTACCATAGACTCCGCTGTCTGAGGCGTTTGCCAAAGAAGCATAATTAAGGTAACCCTTCTGCTGGAGTTCCTGGTAGATTTCCATCTGATCCTGCGAGTTCATTATGTTGAACGTGCGGTAAGACGGTTTGAGCCTTGTTGTGAACTCGCCTGTGTAGTTGAGTCTGAACGATCCCGCACGGCCCTTCTTGGTCGTGACGACAATCACACCGGCCATAGCCCTCGCGCCATAGATAGAGGTGGCGGAGCCATCCTTGAGGATATCGAACGACTCTATGTCATCGGAGTTGAGTCCTGCGATCGCCGAAGAGATAAGAGTGGAGGCGTCACCAGAAGAAAGCTGGTCTGCGCTGACATCCACAACATCCTCCATGATCACGCCATCGACAACCCAAAGCGGCTTTGATGAGCCGTAGATGGAAGTGGCGCCACGGACACGGATCTTAGGAGCTGTTCCGAACGTTCCCGACACATTCTGCACGGACACACCGGCGACACGTCCCTCAAGGGAGCGGCTGACATCGGTGAGACCATCGATCTTCGCCGATTCCGCGTCCAGCTTGGCCGTGGAACCCGTGAAAAGACGGCGGTCCATTTTCTGCATACCAGTGACGACTACCCCCTCAAGAAGCTGAGAGTCCGGGGTCAATGCCACATTGATTGTGGTTTTACCTTTGACGGCCACCTCTTTCTGCTCATATCCCATGGATGAGAAGATGATAGTACCATCACTTGGCACGGGGATTGAATAACGCCCATCGGCGTCACTGCTGCTTCCCTTGGTGGAGCCTTTTACCTGACAGAACGCGAAAGGTATCGGCTCACCTGTAGAAGCATCAGTAACGACACCGGTCACAGAAATGTTCTGTGCCGATGAAGTGATCGCCACGAAAAGTGAAATCACCGCGAGAAAAAATCTGCTTTTTTTCATCGATACTTGTTTTATATACATTACTATACACTATTCAAATTAGTGAACAAGAGACTGCTGCCGTCTGCAAATAGTCTCTTTCTCACAAGTAAAAGTTCGATCCTTGGAACGCTTTTGGAGACATTCCAGAAAGAATGCCTGAGAGTTTGAACCACTAACCAACTCAATAATCGCCAGGCTAAAGTCATTACGGATCCACCTTACCGCATCTTAAATGCTTTGCTGACAAATTTTGACCGCAAATATTGCAATTTATTTTTTCTATTACAAATTTCACTTTTTATCCGCGAACTAATCATTTCTCCGATTTCCACGCCCATATCTTACGAATCCAAATCACTGCACATGATATTCAATAAATCTCTGCCGAAATGAATCGGCATATAATTAAAATACTAATTAAAATACTTTTTTAAAAAAACATAAGTAACCCTAAAAAGAGGAATGACAGGTCATTTTTCTGTCATTCCTCTCTGAAATCAGGCTATTAAAACAAAGATCAGGCTACCTTCCATATTTCTTGAAAACCTTGTCGATCAAGGCTGCCTTGTCCGCACGGTTTTCCAGAAGGACTGATTTCAGAATCTTTATGTCATTCGTGTAGTATCCCATGCAGTCCAGGATGTCCGAGCGGCTGATTCCTCCTGCTTCAAGTTCGGATAAAATCTGAGATTTGAACCAATATTCATTGCCAAAGCCAGGATTTCTCCCGTAACGTTCCTTGTACAATGCGTTTTCCATGTAATATGCCCACATCTCGCCGATCTCGCAATAGCCTGCGTTCTCTCCATTGCCGGTGCCATAGCAGTCACCGGTTGAAATGTACGAGGTAAGAATGTAGGTAGCATACTTACGCCAATAGTCCGTCCCCACCTTGTTGAAATGACTGGCATGTGCCATCTCATGCACTGTGGTTGAGTACAATGCCGCGTAGTCCCCGTTCTTGTCCTTGGAGCCGATCGTGATGTCCGGAGCGAAAATCCTCACGATGGACGCGTATTTACCGATATACTTGCTGACCAGTTTGTTGTCAAGCAACGCTCCGTGATGCATCATCAGAGTGCTGGATGGCCTGAGAATATTCAGAATCCAGAACCTCAGGTTCTTGGGAGGCATGGTGACGCCTGTTGCCTGACACTTCTTGAAGTAGTCGTATGCGGCGTTGTTGACCACACACCTGCGGAACAAGGTGGCGTCTGAATTTTTGTCGATAGTGAGATCAATCCCTGTCGATGATCCTTTGCCGATTGCCGAGATCGAGGCCGGAATCAAAATCAGATTCAGTCCGATCGAGAATCCGACCCTGTTCTTGAAGCAGATCCTGTAACGAGGCCTGGCGGAAAACTTGCGGGAAAACTCGTAGTTGCCGTTCTCGTCCGTGTAAGTCGTGGCGATCTTCACAAAGACATTAGCCACCATCTTGACACCGGCGACACCAACTGTCTTCTTGCTCCTAAGTTTGTCATCGACAATCGTGATCCTTCCGGAAGGCCTGGCCTTAGCCCTTGTCTCAGGCTCAAGCAGGCCATTGTTGCCTGTAACCTCGAAGGCCATCCTCTCCACCGCGTTCCAGTCAAAGTCACCAGGACTTCTGGTCTCCACTTCCTCATCCGGGATAAAACATTCCTCCAGAATCTCATAACGGATTCCTTGCGGGAAATCGAAATCCGGCGGAACCACAGCGTACTGCCACGTGATCTCTCCCTCCGGAACAGACGGATCATGGTAGTAGTCACCATCCCTTAGGATCTCACAATCCATAGGATGATCCAGCATCTCCACACCAAGATCCGAGAGAAGATTGAACTGCACCGTGTCCTTGGGGAGGAAACGGACATAGTAATCAGTGACCGGGACACTCACCTCCCCTCTTGTAGGATACAAAGCCGCAAGAGCCTTGCCGACATTGGTCACAGAATAAGGGTTTTCAAGCTTCCGTCCCAGCTCGATCACATCATGAGCCACGACCTCGACATTCTCCTTTGTGCTGACAGGGCTGACCTCCACCGGAGACCCTCCCTCTTTGCTGCACGACACCAGCACCAGAGCCGGCAGCATCATTTTGAAGAACCATTTCATTGTTCAGTTGGTTTTTAGTTACGATGCAAAGGTAGAGACGACTATCCGTGGGTTGAAATATTCAACGGTTAATTGAAGAATCGGCATTTCTTGGCAATTCAAGGGCTATTTTTTATCTTTGCAGACAACATTTTTTCAGGAAAATATGGGAATATTCAGAAATTCCGCGGTTTATGCGGCATCCATAGCACTGATCATCAGTGGATTCAGCTTTTCTGCCAAGGCGCAGACGTATAGGGACAAGATCGAGGAGAATCCGGAAAGAGCCGGAGGAGTCTATCATTATTATGAATATGCTCCTTCCGCCTTGACGAAAGCGCCGAAAGGCTACAAGCCATTCTATATCAGCCACTACGGAAGGCACGGATCACGCTATCACACCAGCGCGAACCTTTTCAAGGGGGCTGTCGAGACCCTTTCCTCCGCAGAAAAGGCTGGATTGCTTACCGAAGAGGGCAAGCTGCTGAAGATGCAGATCGACTCAATCAACATGGAGCATCAAGGGATGTTCGGGATGTTGACCGAGAGAGGCGCCGCCGAGCATCGTGGAATCGCGGAAAGGATGTCAGCTGATTATCCGGAGGTGTTCAACGGCAAACGCGGCGAGGTGGAGTGCGTCTCCAGTTACTGGCCAAGATGTCTGGTCAGCATGGCCAACTTCACTTCAGCGATAAAGGAAAGGAACGGAGCTCTGAAATTTCATTACCTGACAGGGCCTAAGTACCTGGATTACATCAGCATGGACCTCGACACGAAAAATGTCACGAAAGAGTCCAACGTCCTCAGGCGACATCTTCTTGACAGCCTGGTCTCCTATGACAGGTTCTTCAGCGCGATGTTCACTGATCCAGCCAAGGCGACCGAGTTCATCCCCAAGCCCAAAGAGTTCATGGACAACGTGTTCCTTGCGGGCAGCATCAGCCCTAACACTTTGGCACATCCTGACATATTCAGCCACTTCACCACTGATGAATTGATCGGGCTTGGGATATCAAGGAACAACAAGCTTTACTTCAGCTTCGGTATATCAGCCGAGGAGGGTGAATATGTCTCTTCCATCGCAAAACCGCTCATCGAAGACATTGTCGCCAAGGCTGACGAAGCCGTCAAACCGGAAAGCGGCAGAGCTGCGGATCTAAGGTTCGGCCATGACGTGGGACTTCTCCCGCTTATCGGCACAATCGGCATCGCCGGAATGGAGGAGAGATGGAAGTCACTGGACGTGCACCGGCACTGGTTCGATTTCGAAATGATGCCTATGGCATCCAACCTTCAGATGATCTTCTTCAGGAACAGGAAGGGTGATGTGCTCGTGAAGCTTGTGTACAACGACAAAGAGACTTATATTCCCGCCGTACAGACTTACAACGGTGTATTCCACAAATGGAATGATCTTCGCGAATATCTTGTAAAAACAGCCGCCGCCATCTCTGACGAGCATATCGTCAAGGACAACGACGGCAAGGAGCGTACAGGAGTAGCCGGAATGTAGTCTAGAAATAGACCACCGTCTTCTGTTCGATCGAAGACATAAGCGAGTTGGCCAGGCGGCTCACTCCGAAACGGAACAAGTCCTTGTTCATCCACTCGTTTCCAAGGATGGATTTCACTATTGAATGATAGCATACCGCATCTTTCGATGTGGAGATTCCGCCTGCGGCCTTGAAGCCGACTTTCCTGCCGGTCTTATCGTAGAAAGCCTTGATGCTCTCGCACATTACATAGGCGGCCATAGGTGTGGCGTTCACGCTCACCTTGCCTGTGGAAGTCTTGATGAAGTCCGCGCCTTCTTCCATGGCAAGGAACGAGGCGTTGGCAATGTTTTCCGGAGTGACCAGAAGACCTGTCTCCAGAATCACCTTCAATGTGACTTTTCGGCCGGCTTTCGCGGCAGCTTCGTCAATGGCCGCCCTGATTGCACGGATTTCTTTCCTTGCGGACTCCTCGTCACCGGCCATAAAGGAGTTAAGAGCCAAGACAATGTCGATCTCGTCAGCTCCGGCCTCCACAGCCATCTCACATTCCTTGACCTTCACCTCGATGAAACTTTGGGATGTCGGGAAGCAGCCAGCCACAGCGGTGACATGAACCTCATGGCTGGCGAGACTCTCCCTTACAACGGAGGCGAAATTCGGGAACACACAGACCGAAGCCGGAAGAGGGTATTCCGGGAAATCCTTCATGAAGGAATTGACCTTGCCTACCAATTTCTTCACGGACGCTGGGGTATCCTCTGTACGGAGGGTCGTCAAATCCATGAGTGACAAGCAATTGCGGAGGACTTCAGGAGAAGTCACATTGTCGATGTTGGCCGCGATGGCGTCCAACCTTTTGCTGATCCGTTCCTTATCCGGAGCGTAACCATACTTTGCGAACAAAGATTCCATATTATCAACTTAATTTTTTAATATTCTGTGTGGAAGTGCTGTCTAACCCCTTATCTGAATCGTGTACCCCTCTTCAATCAAAGGCTTTACCAGTCCCCGCATCTCATCCGCCGAAAACTTCTCAAGCCCTTCGGCCGGTGTCTCCCGGTCAAGGGTATAGACCATCACTTCTCTCGGTTTAAGTTTTCTTACTATATTCATCCATCCTTCAAGGACTTCCGGAGAGGAAGAATCAAAGAATGGGGATCTGAGGAACATTGTCTGAAGAACAAATTCCCCGCCAAACCTCATCAAATCCGCAACAACATCCTCGACATGATATTCCCCCTGCGGCTGATTGATCCGGCCCGCAAGTTCATCGGTCGGAGCGTCAATCTTAAGAATCGGATTGTCCACCTTCCTCAAAGCCTCGAAGACATCCTCTCTGAATATCCTTGTGGCGTTCGACAGAACCGACACTTTCGCCTGCGGGAAATATTTGTCTCTCAGCGCGATGGTAATGTCAATAATTTCAGCGAAATCAGGATTCAGAGTCGGCTCTCCATCTCCGGAAAACGTTATGGAGTCAATCGGAGTACCCGCACCGCTGCATTCCTTCAGTTTCGCCTCCAAAGTCTCGTGAAGTTCTCCGGCAGTCGGAAGCTTACGGTCTCCCCTGCCATCCTTGTTCCAGCCACACTCGCAATAAACGCAATCGAAATTGCACAGTTTTCCTTTCGTCGGAAGCAGATTGATTCCGAGCGAAGAGCCCAACCTTCTGGAGTGTATCGGCCCGAACACAAGTTCCTCTCGCATCATGGCTAAATAATTCTACGTGACCGGCTTTCGGAAGTGAGGCGGTCACCGTCAAGATTCTCGACAGCCACCAGACCAGGCTTCATTCCGACAGCGATGCGGCCATATTCATTCTCTTTCGACAGGAACTCAGCTCCGTTGCGGCAGGCCCATGTAAGCAGTTCATTCAAGCCCACCTCAGGGAAAGCGTCCTGAAGACAACACAACTCGGCGACAATGTCAAGGTCGTCATTGCTGGAAAGCGAATCCGTGCCTACAGTGATTTTCAAGCCATTGCGACGCATCAGCGACACAGGAGGCAAAGCGTTGTGAATGAATATATTCGACAACGGGCAAAGAGCCACGAACGGGTGATTCATCACTTTCTTCACGGCATCGATTCCCTCCTGGTCCATGCAGACCTCGTGGACAAGCAGGATATGCTCGTCAAAAGGAGCCGGATGCGCTTTCTCCAGCCGGTCTATGAAATAGAGCAGGGATGACTTGCCTGTCACAGGTGGCACACTCATCCCGGCGGCCTTTCGGTTATCCCACATGGCTCCACGGCCGTATTTCAGCATATCCTCCTCTTCCTCTGTCTCTTCCGAGTGGAATGACAGGAAGCCGGACTTCAAGCCTTCGGCCGAGACTGCTGTGACAAGCTCCGGGCTCATCGTGTAGCAAGCGTGCGGGATAGGAGCGGCGTCAAGTCCATATCCATCAGCCACTGCCTTGAGTCTCAAGACATTCTCCATCACGGAAGCACAGTCCTGAGGTTCCGTCCCGAATACCTCCAGAAAGGTTCTGGTGTACATGGGAGATGCCTTCTTGATGGCGAATGTGTCGGCACAGTTGCTGATGTCCGCCATAGCGGACACTCCACGGTCCCACATCACTTTCATCCAATGAGATATGTCGTGAAGTTTCTCGTCCAGACTTTTGTTGTCACGCATCTCATTGATCTGGTCGATGAATCCGGCCATGCCGGTTCCCTTGCGGAACGATTTCCAGAGATAGGAAAGTTCCAGATGGCAATGAGTGTTGACAAATCCAGGCACGACAGCCCCCTTTACAAAGGCATTTTCACGCCCCGGATCCGAACATTCGCCTACCGATGTCACGGTGCCGTCGCTGTCAAACTCAACGAATCCGTTCCTGATAGGCTTGTCCTCATTCAACGTGAAGACATATTCAGCTGCTATTCTATTCATTCTTAATCAATAAATCTTTCACCGGAGCCAACTCCAACCTTCTGATGGATTTCTCAGGATTGATGTCATGAAGCGGTTCTGACTTCATGGCGGCTGCCTGACCCGCCGTCTTTGTCATAGGAATTGTATCCTTCTCCGGCACTATTGCCGTCGTGTCTCTTATGACAAGGCGCGGACCATGGAAAACCGTGTCCTCGACAACAGGGACAGGACGATAGACTCCAAGGGAATCCTTCTCGATCCCTACACGGTCTGTCATGGCATCAACATCGAACACATCAAGAAATGAATTGAAGGTTTTCGCCTTGACTGACTTCCAAACCTTGGCCAGCGAATCTGCCTCATGCTGAAGCCTGTCCTCCAACTCAATCTCCGCGTTGATCGCGTTCAGTTCCTTCCTCAGATCCTTCTCCACGCGTCCCAACATCTCGGCATAGCGTTTAGGATCATTGAGATAGCGGTCCACACTCTTCTGGTAGTCCTTGAGCGTGAAACCATATTTCTCAAATATAGGCTCATAGAACCATGTGGTGTCCGCCATCCCGTTCTTGTCTGGATTCTCGGCGAGCCATTGGTCGGCAAGAAGCATCTCACGATAGATCCTCTCCATCTTGCGCACGGGTATCACACGCCCCTCACGACTGCAGGAGACTACAGCCGACACCAGAACCATCAATGGAAGAACTATCCTGAGAACCTTTTTCATAAGCTTACCTCAATGTCGCTCCGTACTCGTTCTGGAAAGTAGAGAGAAGCTTCTTCATTATCCTCTCCACATCCTCGTCCGTCAATGTCTTCTCCAGATCCTGAAGCACGAATCCGAGGGCGTACTGCTTCTTGCCGGCCGGAATCTTGTCCCCACGATAGACATCGAACAGGGTCACCTGTTTGAGAAGTTTCTTGCCAGCCTTGAACGAACTCTTGTAAAGGTCAGCGTAGCTTACGCTCTCGTCAAGCAGCAAAGCGAAATCCCTTCTGACCTCAGGGAACTTAGGCATCTCCTTGAAGGCGACCTTGTCCCTCTTCACAAGTTGGAACAAGGTGTTCCAGTTGATCTCTGCGGCGAACACAGGCTGGCGCACACCGAACTTCTTCGCGATGGCCGGAGACACTGTGCCAAGTACCGCGAGCGGCAGATGCTGCCCCGGAAGGGCATAAGCGACACCTTCACTGAATATGTCAGCGGGAGCCGCGGTGGCCTCCATCTGGTAAAGATTCGCTCCGAAGCGCCTCAGAAGCAGATCCACATAGCCTTTCAGTTCAAAGAAACTGCTCTTGCCCGGCTGGCTGTTCCAGGATTTCTCAGGAGTTCCGGTGACGAACATCGAGAACGCAGGATGCTCCTCGTAGGAAGCCAGCGTCTTGCCGTCCATCTCAGGATTACGGCTGTAAACGGAGCCATATTCAAAGAGTTTCATCGACGAGATCTGACGGTTCAGGTTGTATGCCACAACCTCAAGGCCGCTGAATATGAGGGTCTGCCTCATCACGTTCAAGTCTGAGCTCAGAGGGTTGACGATTGTCACGCTCTTCTCCTCCGGGAATGTGGTAAGTCCCTTATAGTAAGCCCCCTTGGTGAGGGAATTGTTCATTATCTCGACAAAGCCGTTGGCGGCCAGGAAGTTGGATATTCCGTTGCGGATAGCCTCCGGCTCAGGTGAAGGGGTTGCGTTGACGGACATCTTCATGTGCTGAGGCAGGTCGATGTTGTTGTAGCCGTAGATTCGGAGAATCTCTTCGACCACGTCACACTCTCTTGTGACATCGATCATATAGGTCGGCGCGGCGACCTTGGCTCCACCCTCTCTCCTCTCGATGAACTCGTAGGTGAGGGCTGTAAGTATCTTCTCAATCGTGTCGTGTCCGATCTTCTTGCCGATGAACCTTTCGATGCGGTCGTAGTCAAGGTCGATGACCTTCTTCTCGATCTTCTCAGGATAAAACTCCTCGATTCCTCCGACAATCTCTCCGCCGGCCACTTCCTGAATCAGCAGTGCGGCGCGCTTGGCGGCATATTCATTGATTCCAGGATCGGCTCCTCTCTCGTAGCGGAATGAGGCGTCGGTCTGGAGAGTATGTCTCTTTGAGGTCTTGCGGATAGAGCCCGGATCGAAGTAGGCGCTCTCCACGAATACATTCACAGTCTCGGCCTTAACGCCGGAATCGATGCCGCCGAACACTCCGGCGATGCACATCGGACCGTCAGCGTTGGCGATAACGATGTCCTCGGCTGAGAGTTTTCTCTCAGTCTCGTCCAGGGTGACAATCTTCTCTCCCTCGGCGGCCCTTCTCACGATAACCTTTCCTCCGGTGATCTTGTCGGCGTCGAAAGTATGCAGAGGCTGGCCAAGCTCGAAAAGGATGAAGTTGGACACATCCACCACATTGTCGATAGGCCTGAGTCCGATTGACATCAGCTTCTTCTGAAGCCATTCAGGTGAAGGGCCGACCTTCACACCCTTGATCGTGATCCCGCAATAGCGAGGAGCGGCTGTCGCATCCTGCACTTCCACTGGAATGCCTTTGCCCTCACCCGGTTTCCAAGCGTCAACAGAAGGGTACTTGAATGAGCAAGGAATATTATTGAGCGTCATCCAGGCATAGAGGTCGCGGGCCACACCGATGTGTGAGGCGGCGTCCACCCTGTTGGCTGTGATCTCATATTCAATGACGGCCTCGGTCTTGAGATGGAGATAGTCCTTCGCAGAGGTTCCGACCGGCGCGTCGGCAGGGAGAACCTTGATGCCGGCATGGTCGTTGCCGATTCCGAGCTCGTCCTCGGCGCAGATCATTCCGAAAGACTCTACGCCACGAATCTTGGACTTCTTGATCTTGAAGTCTCCCGGGAGCACGGCTCCGATGCGGGCGAAGAGAACTTTCTGGCCGGCGGCCACGTTAGGAGCGCCGCAGACAACGGTCAGAGGGTCGCCGGTGCCATCGTTGACTTTCGTGACATGAAGATGGTCAGAGTCAGGATGCGCCTCGCACTCAAGCACCTCGGCGACAACGACTCCGGCAAGTCCACCAGGGACCTCTTCCTGTTCCTCGACACCATCGACCTCGATTCCTATAGCTGTCATAGCGTCCGCGATCTGCTGCGGAGTAAGATCGGATTCAAGATAATCCTTTAGCCAATTGTAAGAAAGCTTCATATTTCTGATGTTTTATTTGTCAATATCCTCTCTGGAGAACAGTGAGCCCACGAACTCCTTCTTGTCAAACACTTTCAGGTCATCGATGCCCTCGCCGATCCCGATGAACTTGACCGGAACCTTCAACTGGTCAACGATTCCGATGACGACCCCGCCTTTCGCCGTGCCGTCCAGCTTGGTGATAGCCAGTGATGTTATGTCTGTCGCCCGTGAGAATTCCTTGGCCTGCTGGTAGGCGTTCTGACCTGTCGATGCATCCAGCACGAGAAGCACCTCATGCGGAGCGTCCGGGATGACCTTACGCATCACGTTACGGATTTTTGTCAGCTCGTTCATCAAGTCGATTCTGTTGTGGAGCCTTCCGGCGGTGTCGATCAGTACAACGTCAGCACCCTTGGCCACCGCAGACTTTACAGTGTCGAAAGCCACAGAGGCCGGATCAGCGCCCATGCCCTGCTTTACAATCTCCACGTCTGCCCTTTCGGCCCAGATCTGGAGCTGGTCAACGGCGGCAGCCCTGAACGTGTCGGCGGCTCCGATCATCACTTTCTTGCCCATCGCCTTGTAGCGGGCGGCAAGTTTTCCGATGGTCGTGGTCTTGCCCACACCGTTCACTCCGACAACCATCACGACAAGAGGTTTATTCGTCAAGTCGAACGGTTCCTTAGGAGATTCCTCTCCATCAATATCCAGAAGCGTTCCAATCTCGTCACGAAGCATGTCCACCAGTTCGTCGAAGGACATGTACCTGTCCTTGCTGACCCTTTCCTCAAGGCTGTCAACGATCTTGAGCGTGGTGTCCACGCCCATATCCGACGCGACTAGCGCTTCCTCGATGGCATCGAGAACGCTGTCGTCCACCTTGGACTTGCCGATTATCGACCTTGAAAGCCTCTGGAAGAAGCCCTCTTTCGTCTTCTTCACACCTCTGTCAAACAATCCCATAACGTTATCATTTGTAAACTTACAAATTTAGTGAAAACCGAGCGCAATGTGAAATTTATTTCAACATTGCCGAGGTGCATCCTAAATTCGCCGTCAGGCAAATTAGTGAAAACCGAGCGCAATGTGAAATTTATTTCAAACATTGCCGAGGTGCATCCTAAATTCGCCGTCAGGCAAATTAGTGAAAACCGAGCGCAATGTGAAATTTATTTCAAACATTGCCGAAAAAGGCGCAGACGGAATCCGCCTGCGCCTTCGCTATCATATTCACGGAAATTACTTTTTGTCCGCGAAGAAATCCTTTGTCTTTTCAGCCTCAACGAGGAGTTCAGTGAAGACGTAAGCTCCGGTCTTTGGTGACTTGTCCATACGGATGCACTTCACCATGCTCTTTGCGCCAGCCTTGGCGGCGAATGTAGCGACTGCTTTCTTTGCCATAGTCTATATCTCCAAATTTACTTGATTTCACGATGAACAGTCACCTTGTGGAGGTAAGGATTGTACTTCTTACGCTCGATACGCTCAGGAGTGTTCTTCTTGTTCTTGGTTGTGATGTACCTTGAGATTCCCGGCACACCGCTTGCTTTCTGCTCAGTGCATTCGAGGATGACCTGCACCCTGTTTCCTTTTGCTTTCTTTGCCATAACTCAATAGATTTTAAACAAGGCCGACATATCCTTTAGCCTGTGCCTCTCTGAGAGCGGCGTCAAGGCCTTTCTTCTCGATGGTTCTCATTCCTTTGCAGGAAACCTTCAGTGTGATGTACCTCTGCTCAGCCTCTGACCAGAACTTCTTGGTCTTGAGGTTGAGGGCGAACTCGCGCTTGGTGCGAAGCTTTGAGTGAGCGACATTGTTGCCGATCATTCTCTTTCGTCCTGTGATTTGACAAACTTTTGCCATAATATTTTACTTTTTTATTGATTCAAAATAAATTGCGGGGCTGCAAATTTCGCTCTAAATTTTCAGAATCGCAAATAAATCAGACAATTTTGAAGAATCTGCGCCACCGTATGTTGTTAGGGAACTTCCGACCGGCATCAGTTGAGAGCCAAACCATGGCTGGCCTTCCAACTATGTGATCCTCAGGGACGAAACCCCAGTACCTTGAGTCCAGGGAATTATGCCTGTTGTCCCCCATCATGAAATAGTAGTCCATCTCGAAAGTGTAGCTTGAAGCCTCCTTCCCGTCAATGAATATCTTACCGTCAGCTGTCGTCCTCAACTCATGCCCTTCGTAGGCAGAGATGATCCTCTCGTAAAGAGGAAGGTTCTCAAGTGTGAGAGCCACTGTCGCACCCTTCTCAGGGATCCAGAGCGGACCGTAATAGTCACGGGTCCATCCGGAGTTCTCGGTGAACGGGAACAGACTGAGGTAGGAATCGGGGTAATCCGGCGGATAAACGTCCAGATTGGGCTCGACACTCACAACTGAGGAAATCCTGCCGACCTCATCAAGCATGGCTTGCGTAAGAGGCATGGCCGGATAGCCAGGCAGACTGCCATCGAAATATAGTTCCTCAAGATTGAGGCCCAGTTTCTCAAGAGTCCTTGAATTGATCCTTCCGCCCGAAGTCACTACAGTGTAGGACAACTGGATTCCAGGATATACCTCCTGTTTCTCCCCATTGGTATAAACCAGACCATCGACCACCGAAAGCGTGTCCCCCGGAAGAGCCACACATCTCTTGACATAATGGTCTCTCTTATCGACAGGACGGACCTTTATCGGACCTCCGCTGGCAATGGTGTAAGCCTTACCCGCGTTTCTGACCCATGCGTGGTAGTCCTCGGACGGGAAGCGGGACAGTACCGTGTCGCCGTCAGGGAAATTGAACACCACATAATCCCCTCTTCTGACGTTCCGGAAGCCTTTCAGACGGCGGTAGTCATTCTGGATTAAAGTCGAATATGACTCTTTTCCGAATATGACGTTGTGCGTGAAAGGAACCGAAAGCGGCGTCTGCGGAACCTTAGGGCCGAAAGCCACCTTGCTGACGAAAAGGTGATCCCCCGTGAAGAGGGAGCTTTCCATCGACGATGAAGGAATCTTGAAGGCCTGGAAGAAGAATATATTGATGAACGTCACGACGATGACAGCGAATATTATGGCGTCAAGCCAATCGAGCCAGACGTTTCGTTTCTCCCCTTCCTTGTACTCCTTCTTCCAGAACATCCATTTCACCTTGTGGGTGATGTGATGGTCAAAGATGACGGCAAGGCCGAAGAGCCACCAATAATTCCCGAGCCAGATCACCCACAGCACATAGAGAACGGACCAGAAGCCCATCCTTACCCATTTGTTGTGGTATGTTTCCCTCAAGCTCACTTTTCAGACACTATTTTACAGAATTGACGATTGCTTCGAACGCCTGTGGGTTGTTCATGGCGAGGTCAGCGAGAACCTTGCGGTTGAGACCGATGTTCTGCTTCGCGAGCTTGCCCATGAACTGAGAGTAAGAGATGCCATACTGACGGGCAGCGGCGTTGATTCTCTGGATCCAGAGGGCACGGAAATTACGCTTCTTGGCCTTGCGGTCACGATAAGCGTAGGTGAGACCTTTCTCGTAGGTGTTCTTCGCTACAGTCCAGACATTCTTTCTGGAGAGGAAATTACCGCGGGTTCTCTTGAGAATCTTCTTGCGGCGAGCCCTTGAGGCTACTGAATTTACTGATCTTGGCATAAATTGATCTTTTTCCGGAGGCAGTGACCGCCCTTCGGCGATGCTTTTCTACTGCGTTCCAAGTTAAACATAAAAACTTACAGGACCAGAAGCTCTTTTACTCTCTTCACGTCATCCTTGTGGAGGATAGCGAAGTGATCAAGATTTCTCTTACGCTTCTTGGTCTTCTTGGTGAGGATGTGGCTGTGGTAAGCGTGCTTCCTCTTGATTTTTCCCGATCCGGTAAGCGTGAAGCGCTTTTTGGCACCGGAGTTGGTCTTAAGCTTTGCCATTGTTTTAATAAATTAAACGTTAATATTGTTCTCCGCACCCAGCGGATTACTTTTTCTTTACAGGGGCGATCATCATCGTCATCCTCTTTCCCTCAAGGGTCGGCATGTTCTCCGCGCGGCCATATTCCTCCAGCTCCACGGCGAAGCGCAGAAGCTGCTTCTCTCCCTGCTCGGCGAACATGATGGAACGTCCGCGGAAGAATATTGTCGCCTTGACCTTTGAGCCTTCCTCCAGAAACTCCTGCGCGTGCTTTAGCTTGAACTGGAAGTCGTGCTCGTCGGTGTTAGGCCCGAAACGGATCTCCTTGATGACAATCTTGGAGGCGTTCTGCTTCATCTCCTTGGCCTTCTTCCTCTGCTGGTAGAGGTACTTCTGGTAGTCAAGGATCTTGCAGACAGGCGGGTCAGCCTTGGCGCTGATCTCAACAAGATCGAGCTCAAGCTCGTCCGCCATCTTCAAGGCTTTGGAGGTCGGGTAGATTCCCGGCTCCGCGATGTTGTCACCGACCAGACGGACCTGTGAGGCGGTGATCTCCTCGTTGATGTTCAGCTCGTCATCCGCCTTCTGACGGACGAACGGACGCGGGCCGCGTCCCCCTGCGGGTCTCGGGCCTGTGCTTGGTCTGGATGCGGAGGCTGGTTTAGGGCCACCGTAGTGTGGTTTCGGCTTGTAAGGCATTCTGCTCTGTTTAAAACTCTCCTTTTAAATTATACATTAATCGCGGACACTCCATTACTCAAGTTCCTTGGCCACCTCGGCCTTGAACCATTTGACGAAATCGTCCAACTTCATCGTGCCGGCATCGGCGCCCTCTCTTCTTACAGAGACTGTGCCGTCCGCCACTTCCTTTTCTCCCACGATGACGAGTACAGGGACTCTGAGCAGGGAAATCTCACGGATTCTCTTTCCGAGAGTCTCGTTCCTGTCATCCAAAGAAGTGCGAATATCGGAATTATTCAGCAAACCGCAAACTTTTTTTGCATATTCAGCGTATTTCTCGCTGACAGGAAGCACTTTGATCTGATCCGGGCTGAGCCAGAGAGGGAGATGTCCGCTGGTGTGCTCAAGCAGCACGGCGGTGAATCTCTCGATGGATCCGAACGGAGCGCGGTGGATCATGATCGGACGCTTCTTGCTGCCGTCAGCGTCGGTATATTCAAGCTGGAACCTCTCAGGCAGGTTGTAGTCCACCTGGATGGTGCCGAGCTGCCACTTTCTTCCGATGGCGTCCTTGACCATAAAGTCGAGCTTAGGGCCGTAGAAGGCGGCCTCGCCATATTCAACAACGGTCTTCAGGCCCTTTTCCTTAGCGGCTTCGATGATGGCGTTCTCAGCCTTCTCCCAGTTCTCGTCGCTTCCGATGTACTTGGCCTTGTTGTTTGGATCCCTGAGGGAAACCTGGGCCGTGTACTTGTCGAACTTGAAGATCCTGAACACATAGAGGATCAGGTCGATGACCTTCTCGAACTCACCCTTGAGCTGGTCAGGGGTCACGAACATGTGGGCGTCATCCTGGGTGAAGGAACGTACCCTGGTAAGTCCGTGGAGCTCTCCGCTCTGCTCGTAACGGTAAACGGTTCCGAACTCCGCCAGTCTCAAAGGAAGATCCTTGTAAGACCTTGGAGAAGAGCGGAATATCTCGCAGTGATGAGGGCAGTTCATCGGTTTGAGCATATATTCCTCACCCTCCTGAGGAGTGTGGATCGGCTGGAAGGAGTCCTTGCCGTACTTGGCGTAGTGGCCTGAGGTCACGTAAAGGTCCTTGCTTCCGATGTGAGGGGTGACAACCGGCAGGTAGCCATATTCATTCTGCTTCTTGCGGAGGAATTTCTCAAGCTCGAATCTCATTACGGAGCCTCTCGGCAGCCAGAGCGGCAGTCCGAGACCCACACGTGAAGAGAAGGTGAAAAGTTCCATCTCCTTGCCGATCTTGCGGTGGTCGCGCTTCTTCGCCTCTTCGAGGAGGACGAGATATTCATCAAGCATCGACTTCTTAGGGAAGGTGATGCCGTAGATTCTGGTGAGTTGCTCGCGCTTCTCATCGCCGCGCCAGTAGGCACCTGCGATGGCGGTCAGCTTGACGGCCTTGATTACCTCGGTGTTGCGCAGGTGAGGTCCGCGGCAGAGGTCGGTGAAATGGCCGTTGGTGTAGTAGGTGATGGTGCCGTCGGCGAGTTCGCTGATGAGCTCGCACTTGTACTTGTCACCAGTCTCCTCGAAGTGCTTGAGAGCGTCGGCCTTGGACACGTCCTGACGGACGAAGTCCTGCTTCTCGCGGGCCAGCTCAAGCATTCTCTTCTCGACCTTGGCGAAATCAGCGTCGGTGATCTGACGGCCGCCCAGATCCACATCATAGTAGAATCCGTTCTCGATGGCAGGTCCGATTCCGAACTTAACGCCAGGGAATATGTCCTCAAGAGCCTCCGCCATCAAGTGTGATGAGGAGTGCCAGAAAACTCTCTTTCCTTCGTCGTCGTCCCACTTCAAAAGGACGATCGAGCTGTCCTCTTCGATAGGACGGTTGAGGTCGTAGGTGACTCCCTTGCCGACAGTCGTGTCGGTCGCAGGCTTCACGGCCACCGCCAAAACTTCCTCCGCAAGCCTCGGGCTGATGCTCTTGGCTATCTCATAACCTGTAACGCCTTTCTCGAAGGCCCTGACACTACCGTCAGGAAATGTAATGTTAATCATACAAAAAACTAAAATAAATTGGTCTGACCAGTATTTACAGACCAAGTACTTGAACTTGGCCAGCCATATTATTAGCCAAGGGGCAAAGATACGAAATATTTTGCTATTTTTGCATAAATATTAAAGAGACAGAACGATGAAGAAAGAGTTTTCGTCCAGTGTTTCCTGGAACAGCGCCGCTTTGGCCGGCCTTGTTATGGGAACGGCCACTATTATTCTCGACTACCTGCCGATGCTGCCGGCACTGCTCGGTGGTGAGGGGATGTTTGCCGACTTGCTTGGCGGCGCGCTCAAGATAGTCAAGATCGTAACCTGCATCTATTTGTTCAGAGTACTGATGCTGAGGTTCTTCAACACCGTCCAGACCGACTACGCCAGACTTCAGCGTTACGGCCTTAAAGTCGCGTTGTTTTCCTCCATAGTGGTCGCCGGATTCTCCATCCTGCAGATTCTCGTCATCAACCCGGAAATGATGACCCAGACAATCCATGCGGTGCAGAACACCTACCAGAACATGATGGATTCCAACACGATGGCCGCGATGGAGAAGATGATCTCCAAACTTCCGGTGATAACTTTCTTCTCCTCGCTGATCTACTGCTACCTCTGGGGCTGGATCCTTTCGACAACCTTCGCCAGAAGGCTTTTCCCGGTCAACCCGTTCGGCGAGCGCGATTCAGACGACGAGAGCAACAACCTTCAATAGCATTATGGAATATTCAAAAGACCTTTCGATAATAGTTCCTCTCCTGAACGAGGAGGAGTCACTTCCGGAGCTTCTGGCGTGGATCAGAAGCGTGATGAACGCCAATGGCTATGAATATGAAGTCCTCTTCATCGACGACGGCAGCACCGACGGCTCGTGGGCGAAGATCCAGGAACTCGCAAAAGGCGACGAGCGGATCAAAGGAATATCCTTCCGCCGCAACTACGGCAAGTCCGCCGCCCTTTACGAAGGTTTCGCCAAGGCCGAGGGACGTGTGGTCGTCACGATGGACGCGGACCTGCAGGACTCCCCGGAAGAGATCCCGGAGATGTACCGGATGGTCACCGAGGAGGGTTATGATGTGGTCTCCGGCTGGAAACAGCACCGCCAGGACAACAAACTGACCAAGAACCTGCCTTCCAAGCTTTACAACGCCACTGCCCGCTGGATCACCGGCATCAAGCTCCACGATATGAACTGCGGCCTGAAGGCCTACAAGAACGAGGTGGTCAAGAACATAGAGGTGTACGGCGAGATGCACAGGTATATTCCTTACCTCGCGAAGAACGCCGGCTTCGGCAAAATCACCGAGAAGCCGGTCCACCATCAGAAAAGGAAGTACGGCAAGAGCAAGTTCGGCCTTGAGAGGTTCGTCAACGGATTCCTCGACCTTCTCTCATTGTGGTTCCTTAGCACATTCGGCAAGAAGCCGATGCATTTCTTCGGCTTCTCCGGCCTGCTGATGTTCCTGATAGGCTTCGTGATGACGATCTGGGTGATCGTCGCGAAACTTGTCCACCAGGCCCAGGGCGTCCATTTCAGAGCCGTCACCGACCAGCCTCTGTTCTACCTCGCCATCCTTGCCGTGATCATCGGTGTGATGCTCTTCCTCGCCGGTTTCATCTGCGAGATGGTCTCCCGCAATGCTCCGGAAAGGAACAAATACAACGTCAAAGACGAAATAGAGTAAAGAGAAAGAAGGTGACTTTGAGGCCACCTTCTTTCTCTTTTATTCTAAGAAGTTGTTTTGAATTGTTTGTTTGAAGGTTTGAGAGTGAAAAACTTCAGGTTCGACCGCTTTTTCCAAGGAAGATAGCGGTGCTATCTGACTGAAGAAGCGGGAAGAAAATGAAGAATTTTTCACCTCAAAGAACATTTCAAACAATTCAAAACAACTTCTAATACTCCAGACGCATGTCATCTATCCACAAGATGGAATCCGGACTGCCTGTGAAATAGTCACCCAGCATGCTGGCCGCGCAGGAGACTATTATGTGTGTCGGGCGGCGTGATGTGGACACATATTCAAGAGGAATCTCCACCTTGGTCCATTCCATGTCATGATCGGTGACGAATCTTCCATAGGCGATGACATCCTGGCCGGCAGGATCGAAGAACGAGGACTTGTCCGTCGTGTTGACTTCAACAGGACAGCTCTCGGTTCCGCCATATTTACGGCAATCCCATGTGCCCAAAGCGACCCACACTATTCCGCGGTCATTGTCCCCGACCTTGACGACATCATCGTCAGGGTAACCGCCAAGAGTCCTCTGCTGGATCTTGCCGCTCTTGTACTTCAGCCAGACGGTCAGTTTCCGAGGGCGCAGGGTGAACGGACGTCCCATGCGGACCTTTCCGCCCGCAGTGCCGACATTCCCGCCATATTCACCGGAAAAGATGTTGCCGGCGGCGAACTTGATGACCACATACTGCGACTCCATCTTCAATGAATATTTTCCTTCAACCTTTTCGGTGTCATCCGGTTTGGTGATGGCGAATTTTGATCCGACGGTTGTCGATCCCTTGTTGCCGCTCCCCCACCATTCGGTCTGGAGCACAGGGACCGGAGACGCGGGATCATAGAACGAATAATATTTGTCAGACTCTGCGTTAGAGAACGTCTCGAAACCAGAATTAGGCAACTGGACAGCAGCCTCGGTTGTGAACCTCACGATCTCGGAAGTCTCATCGCCACTGTAGGCGGCACACTCATATTCAGTCAAAGGTGCAAGGCCCTCGGCGGCAGCCGAAAAAGATCCGCCGTCAGAGGAGACTCCACCGACCTCATTCCATTCGGAATCACCGGCCTTTCTGATGCGGAAGCCGTTGTCACGACCTTCGATTCCGCTGGCACGGAGCCATGCGACACCTGTCCAAACATCCGGTTTAGAGATCGAGACAGCAGCCTCTACCTCCTCCACGAACAGTGTCCAAACCTCATTGACATCCCTATAGGAGACGTTAAGCTCGACAGGATCCTCAAAGTTTCTCAACGAGGAGATTGCCGGAGAATATGTTGTCTGTCCCTCAGGCCCCAGTTTTATGGAAGACACACTCATGCCGGTAAGATCGATTCCGGATGGCACCTGAGCCACGACACGCCTGTTCGTGGCATCAATCACCGCGCCACCGATCTGGCCGGAAAGGGAAAAGTAACGTTCTATCGGCTGTTCAGCCTTGATTGCCCAAGAGCGCTCGTTCTCGTAGGCGGAAAGTGTCACCGTAAGCGGTTTGGACAGATCTTTCGTGCCGACAATAGGATCGGAAGCGGCGACCGCCTCATCATTGAACGACACCTCGCGGATATTGACCTTGCTGATGTCCACGGTCTCCTCAAGCGTAAGCACCACCTCATGGATATCGGTGCTGATACTCACCGACTTGGCGCCGTCCGCGTCCAGACTTGTGATGGCGGCGTCTATCTCCGGGTAAGGGATGTCGTTCCGGATGCACGAGACAACCGGCAAAGAGACTATCGTCAATATTATCAAGAAAAATCTGTTCATAGCCTAAATATGGAAACTTAGTCCGAAAGAAATATCAAGCACGTCAAGCATGAAACGAACCTTGGAGAAATCCCTCGTGCCCACAATCTCTCCGTTCTTGTAGTAGTCGATGTGGTTGTAGGTAGCTCCGCCGATGCCGATCGCCACGTGCGTGCTTATGCTGTTGGTCACGAAGATCATCAGACCCGGATGGACAGCGATCTTTACCCTGTTCGCCGCGGCGTAACTGTCGAGGCTCTCCTCGTTGTAGGAGAATGAGGTGCGGGTGTAGGAATATCCCAGAGACACATCGGTGAACACTCCTATCCTGCCACGCTTATCCAAAGAGGCGTAGGCTCTATGAAAGACCTCGGCCTGGACCGTACGAGAATCCGCCTGTATGTCATTCAAAGAGACCGCCAGATCATCGCTGAGCATCGAGAGATCAGCGTTGGAGACACCTCCTTTCGCAGATGAATATTTCGCCCTCACCCCGACTGACCTATTGTCCTTATAAGTGTAGTCGAGGAAAGGCGACAACGTCATCATAGTGCCGTTGGCATCCAAATGCTGAAGCAGCATAAGATATTCACTGTCAGTGCTGGACAAGTCCGCATAGAAGAACTGTACACCAGCGGAAAAGTCTCCCTTAGGCATGAACAACCTGTCCGGGCCACGTTTTTCAGAGACGGACAGACTATCCCTCTCCGCGGCCATAAGGTTAAGCGCGGAAAGAAAGACGGAAAGTATCAACGCTATCTTTTTCACCGGATCACAAATAATAGTAAAGGCTGAATCCGACAGCCAGCAGATTCACCTTGAAATTAATGAATGTAAAACTTCTGTTCCCCTCCGCCACTCGGTTGTGGCTTTGGTCCGTCCAATCAAAATGGAGTCCCATCATGTTCACACTCACGTCTATGGCGAGCTTATCGGTGACAAATGCCATGAATCCGGGACACACATTGATTCCCAAAGCGTTGGACGTCTCATACGTTGCGTTCACCTTGTCGCCGTGTCCGTCCAGCACCTTTCCCTGGCCGTATGAATATGACAGCTGCAACTCGTTGAACAATCCGAGCCGCTTCAACGATCCCACAGGAATATAATATCGTCCTATTCCCTGAATCTCAAACGCATGGCTGATCTTGTGGAAATCAGCCATCTCCATGTCGATGTCCTTGAGATTCAACTTCGCGGAATCCAGCTGGAACATATTCCTTCTGTACCCGACCCTGACTCCGACTCCCATATTGTCCTTGAACATGTAGCAGAACGCCGGGCTGACAGAAAGGGTGTAGCCTGTGGATTTTATGCCGTTGACCACCAACAGACGGGAGTTATCGTTGTTGTGAAGCATATAACTGGCTCCACCGCCCACCATCCATGTACCTTTTTTAATGAAGCAAGGCTGCGATGACAGGTCAATACCCCGATCCATCCTCTGTCCCTCGGCATTGAACGAGCCAAGGGCCATGAGGAGGACTGAAAGTATTATGAATGAATATCTTGTCATTATTCGTAGAGGAGTTCCATTCCGTCAAGCCAGAGTTTGCTGTTGTCATAACCGGTGAAGTAGTCTCCGTACATGCTGGCCGCGCAGCTGATGATGATGTGCGTCGGGTATGTCGTCAGGCTGCTGTACTCGAGAGGAATCGTCATCTGGATCCAGTCCTTGGCCGGATTGGAATCGTCTGAGGTGATGAGCCTCTCACCGAAAGCGATTGTGGATTTGTCCGTGGAGAAATCCACGAATGTGCTCACGTCAGTGGTGTTTATCATTACCGGACTGTCCGCGTCTCCGCCATAACGCTTGTAATCCCATGTGCCCAAAGCGATTCTTATGGATGCCTTGTCATAGTTACCCTTCTTTCCGTCAGAAGGGACATTGCCGGACTCACGGTTGATGACACCTCCGGAATATTTCACCCATAACCTCAACGCTGTAGGCCTTGCGGTGAACGGCCTTCCGAAGTAAACAGTTCCTCCACTGGTTCCGATAAGGTCTCCAAAATGCCCGCTGAAAAGGTTTCCAGCGGCGAACTTAACGACAACCCAACGTGACTGGAGACACACGGACTGCGTCCCTTCCTTGTAGTCAGAAGCGTCAGGATAACAGATCACGGAACCAGAACCGACAAGGGTCGCGCCCTTGTTACCATTACCCCACCATTGTTTTTGCAGAGTAGGATCCGATGAGGAAGGATCGTAGAAAGACTTGTACTTGCCGCTTTCATCATTGGATGTAGTCTCGAACCCTCCGTTAGGCACAGGCACCGCATTCTCGGTTGTCACATCCGACGGTGCGGCAAGAATCTCCTCCTCACCTGACTCAAGGGATGTGAGCACGAGACGATACTCGTAAACCGTGGAAGGAGCCAAACCTTTGATCTCCGCGCTGAATGTGCCTTCAGAATCCCTTACGGCTGTCACCGGAGTCCAGTCCTGAGTACCTTTCTCACGTACCTCAAAGCGAACCTTATCCTTGTCGTACTGAGCCTCATCGACATCGGCATGGGCCGTGAAGTGTCCGGCCCAGATCTCATATCTGGATGACTGGGCGATTCCCGTCGAGGTCCCCTCGAAGATGATGTCATCGTAAATGTTGTTCGTAGAATCATCCACCAGAAGGTCGAAGGCCAGAAGACCGTCTTTCTCCGTATATTTAAGGTTCAGCCTATACCTCTTGCCTTCCTCGACAGACTTGATCTCACCCGACTTTGTGAATGTGCTCCCATCCTTCTTCAACGTCCCGGAGAAATTCCAGTAAAGCGAAGGCTCGAAACCGGAAGGAATGAAAAAACCGTCCGAGCCGCTGTTGGAAGCGTCATAGACCAACCGTCCGTCAGTATCGGCAAGGCTGACCTCACAAGTGTAGCCACTTTGAAAAGCATCCGCGACAGTCTGGTCGAAAGCAACCTTGGAGATGACATTGGAAACCTTCGCTGTAACGGTCACGCTGCTGGATGTTCCGGCCTTGACAGTCACATCGGAAGATCCCTTGTAACTTTTCTGCTCCCAAGACGCCGCCGCAGGATTCTCCTTGACAGCCTCTCCGGCGATAACGTCAACGCGATAATCATCAGCCGGCAGATAGATGGCCTGTGGCATCTGTGAATATTCATATTCACGGACCTTGCCGGAGAAGTCACCCTTATAGATGCTTACCTTCGCGGAGGAAAGAAGTTCCTCCTGGCTCATGACGGCCCTGGACACAGGCTCACCCATCCTTACATCAAGACTGAACACTCCTTTGGCGGCCGGAGTCTCACCATAGTTGGCACAGGCTCCAAACGCGAGCGCCGAAAGAGACAATGTTATGATTGTGAGTTTATTTCTCATATTCATTCCTCCTAAAGTACCTCAAGACTGATCGGGATGCTCTTGCGGCAGCCCTTGTTGTCAATAACATTCATCGTGAATGTGTGCGTGCCCTTGAACGCCAGAAGCGGAGCCTGCGCGTCGGAAAGGTCAAATTCAATCTCCGTCTTGCCCGACAATTCCGCGCCGTGAGGGAACGGAACGATGTCAAAAACACCCATCGCCGCCTCAGAAGGATTGATCAGATCAAGTGTGGTTCCACCGACCGAGTTCACGGAATTGATGAAGTCAGCGTTGGTGGAAGCGATGTCAACTGTGAACTTACGCACGCCGTTAGGAATCTTGGCTGTCATCGTGAGCGGGAATGCCCCGGTCTCCGGCACAGTGACAGTCTTTGTTATGTCGTAAATGCTTGTACTGATAAGTTCGATTCCTCCGTCCCCGATCGGAGCGTTAGGATCGTTGCCGTCACCAGGCTCTTCAGCGGTCACGTCACCATTCAATTCGGCATCCTCGACCAAGCCATCGATCTCAACAGTGAAAGAAGCGTTGCCGGAGGCATCGACTTTCTTTATGATGGTGACCACGTGCCAGTCCTGAGCTTTCACATTGGTGATGGTCGCGCGCATCCTTTGGGTCTTGCCGTCAATGGAGCCTTTGAATACCAAAGCGATAGTGGCATCATTGCCATTCACCGCGAAATAACCCATGCGACGGTCGTATGTCGGATTGCCGTTTGAATATTCCAGTTTATACTCCAAAGGATAACCTGCCGCCAACTCCACGGTAGCGGCCCCGTCACCAGTGACCGACTTCAGGAAATCCTCGTTGTATCCAACGCTGACAACAGCCTGAAGAAGCTTGCAGGTGATTGAACCGAGCGTCGTGGTCACTCCAGCCTTGATCGCGAAGTCCTTTGTGGCGCCATAGACCGGAGCGTTGAACTTGGCGTTTGGAACATCAGCGCTGGTCGAGCGGGCTTCCAGGCTATAGTCACCCTCCGGAAGAGAGACATCGCCACCGCCGCGCACCTCCTGATAGGTCTTCTGCCAGACAAGTTTGCCGGCATTGTCATAAAGGAACAGCGTGTAGTCATCACCGGCGGCCTCAGCCTTGGTCGTGACCTTGTGAACATCGTCAGAGACCTCTATGGAAAGGCCGTCAAACGAAAGCGTGCCGGTCCTGTCACCCTTGCCGTAATTGAAATTGTCCTTCTTGCAGGACACCGCCAAAACCATGACGGCGGCCAGAAATATGTAAAAAATCTTTTTCATCTTGTCAGTCGTTAAGTTCAACTTCCGTCAGTTCAACATCTTCAATCGTATCATCAAAGGAGATGGAAATAGAGTTTCCTCCCACATTGGACACATCGAACTTGATAGTGTAGCAGGTTTTCGGAGAAAGGGATCTGTACTCCTTGGAAAATTCCTGGGTCTTGCCACTCTGACTTGTCAACGTACCTGACACAGAGATCATGTAGGCATCGACAAACGCGGCTCTCTTCTCACCCTTAGGAAAATCTATCACGGTTCCGCCACCTGTCTTCACCGAGAAGGAATAATCCGTATAATACGCATCGAAGGTCTCTGTGCACTCGACCTTCACGATAGCATTCGTCAGAGAGACCGGGATAGTCACCGAAGCGGTGCCGCCGCCGACAATCGAGAACGATGTCTCTCCTGAGAAGCAAGGCTTTCCAAAGCCCTCGTCAGCGACTGAGCCATAATTCGCCTTCACCGAATAGTTTCCTGTCTTCAGGGCCGTGGAAGCGTCATAGCCTTCAAGTGTTCCGGCATAGATCTCGTCACCGTTGCTGTTTGTAAGGGCGATCGTGAACTTCCCGGCATCCGGAAGTGTTGTGTAGTCGGACACGTTGCTCCTCGACACCACGGCCACCTGACCGTCAGGGTTCAAGGAAAACGAGACGTGTCCGCCCTGACTTGTCTGTTGCTCGGAGCAGGACACCGACATAAGGGCCAGTGTCAATATTCCAAGAGCGATTCTGTCAATTTTCATATCATTAATTATTTTGCGATCTTAACTTTTATGTTGTCTATGTAGAGCCAGCAGGTGTTGTTGTTAAGCCCCGCCTTATTCTCCGGTGTGGTTCTCCAGCTCAACCGCAGCGGCGCGCTTACGTTGTCCAGCGTGACACTATATTGCTTGTTGACATTCAGGTATGACCCGCCTGTCTCGTCAGACGTGTAACTTGCCGGATAGACACCGGTGTCGTCACCGCTCTTCAGACTCTCTTCCGTAGTGATGTAACCGATATGCATAGTCTGAGAGACATCAACAGGTCCTATACCTCCATTTTGCCTATCCATAGAATAGTCAAACGCGACTTCAAGGCTGACAGTATGATTCTTTTTGAGGCATGACAGGAACGGAGAGTCCGCCCTCGCCGGATAGTTCGCCGAAGTTTCCCGGCGACATGCTATCCTGATTGATTTTCCAGCCATGGTCCCCACTCTGGCGGCACTCCATCCATTCAGGAATGTCTCCGGTTTTCTCGACCCCGGATTGGATGTTTCGTGTTTATCGTATGAACTAATGTCCCCGACCCCGCTGAAATCCTCGAAGAACAGATAAGGACAATTCAGAGAGCAAGCCGCGCTTGAGACCGAAGTCAAGTCCCCGAGAGCAAGACTTTCCGTCACCAACGCGCTTTCCGACTCGTAACTTACAGTCAACGGCTGGGAGGACAACGCCCTGAACTCCGCCTCATCCTTAGTCTCGACGATAAATGTGTCACCAGTCTTTATCAGTCCGTTATGAGTTCCGTCAAGCCCCAGCACGTTGGACGCGCTCCCAGGCCAGTTCACCCCGGCCGGCAGAGCGATCCTTATGTTATACGGATCCTCGCCAAGATTGTTGGACGCCAGTGTGAACCTCAGCTTATAAAGCCGCTTGACCTCGGCCGGTCTCAGCGGCACCGGGGTCAGATGCCCAGCGGCGAAAGTCCTGCCTTCCAAAGACATAGGGCTCAACGAGGCCCATTTGTTCTCCGAATATATCGACACCGTCATCAAATCTCCCGCCGAATAAGCGGTCTGGGAAGGGAATATACCGGCGACAGCCGATTCCATCCCGTCAGCCGACGCGTCGATAGGTTTCGTTAATTCCAATGTCATCCCGTTCACGCCATCGCCAAGACTGGCGGTGGAAGCATCCGTGACGTCCACCGAAACATTGCCGGCCACCGCCCGCGGCATCGTGAACTCGATTCTCTTCACAGGCTCCCCCAGCAAGTTATTCCCTTCAGGAATATAGAACCTCAGGAAATGCAGCAGATGTCTCATTCTGACATTCAGCACATCATCGGACACGATAGGTGCCGCCTCCTTAACCGGCTCCAAGGCCGGTCCGGAGATCGGTTCCGCCACTATTATGTCCACTCCATCCGAAGCCGTGCCATCCTGAACAGACGGAACAGTGAATGTGGCGGTCATGCCACCCATCGATTCCGGAAGAGGGTAAGTCATGTAGTATGAATATGTTCCTTCAGCCATCGGGGACTGAAGGGTGGCCGTGAAATAGGCCTCGGACTTGTCAGAGGCAACCGCCATCAAACGGAACGCCTGATTATCCAAAGCGTATGATCCGTCCGGGGATTTTGCCCAGACAGCAATCTTGTCGCCATCATTCCACACAAAGCGCTTGGTCTCCACATCGTATTCCGTTCTCGTCCTCGGGGTGTTCCCGACAGCGAAAACGACATTCACCGAGGATGGAATCACCTCAGATTCAGTGGATTCAAAGTCACCGCAACCACATAGCGCGACTCCAGCGGAGACAAGAATGATTCTTAATATAGTCTTCAAATACACTACGTTTCAATTTCCGCGAACAGGCACATGCCATCGCACTTATATTCACAAATGTAATGTTTTTAAGTCATATACAAAAATTCATCAGATAATGTCACGCATCATCTGACTGATTCTCTGATCATCCGCTCTATCTCTGACAAGTCAGCGCGAGCGAGTATTGTTCCGTCAGGAGCGAGCAGCAGGTACGTAGGCACAAAGGTCACGCCATAGAGTTCCGCGGCCGATTCCTCCGTACCAAGGATATTCTTCCAAGTCAAGCTTTTTTCCCTGACCGTCTCCTTCGACTGACCTGCCTCCTCCCAGAGGGGGACACCAATGACATCAAACCTATTTCCTCCAAACTCCTCGTACAATTCCATGATATGCGGGAACGCACGGCGGCAAGGACCGCAACTGGTCGACCAGAAATCCAACAGAATATATTTTCCTTTGCCGGCATAATCTGAAAGCCGAACCGTGTTTCCAGCCATGTCAATTCCCTCAAAGTCTTGGAACCTCATTCCTACAGAAGTATTATAGACCGCCTCTATGTCCCTTTTCAGTTTGGCTGTTCTTGGCTCCGCCAGCATATTCGGGGCCAATGTCCCCGCAAGCTCAAACCGCGTCTTAGGATCCGTGTTACCGAAATTCGTCAAGAAGAACAATGCCATGTAACCCACAGCGTTGTCACGATTGGCATGGATAACCCTTTTATATTCATTGATCATCAATGTGCTGTCCTTATAGTTTCTCCGGCGGAACGACATCAGAGAGTCCAGCGCCACGGTCAATGAATTAACCTTGTCGCTGCTGACCGTACAACGTCCGTCAGGCCGCCTGCTGATGGTCAAGGTGCCGCCTTCAGGCACGATGGTCACCTTGACATGGCGCCCCATGCCTACATCGTATGACTTGGTAGCGTCAGTCGGTAGTTCCACACGGAAACGTCCGTTCTCAACCGGAACACTCACACTCTCACCGCTCCGGTAAAAGAAGTCCACTTCCTTAGGCGCACCTTCCGGTCCTAACTCTCCCTTGACCACCGTCTTGTCCTGTGCGGTCATTACAGCGCAGGAAAACGCGAATACAGTCAAAATCACTACTGTTCCTCTCATAATTATCCAATGAATATGTCCGTTCACGCTCCTGCAAAAACCATACGATTAGAAGTACAGCATTGATAGCCATGGTATGCCAAGCACGCCCAAAGCCTTATACAATTCTGTCGCCAGGCGTTCTGTCTTAAGATTGCCACGGGCCTCAGGCGCATTCTTGAAGACTTGTGCGACCACCTCGCAAGCGTCGATCTCCGCACATTCTGCGCATGTGTCGTAACCTTTTTCACTCACGCACTTGCGGACCGGACAAAGATCGCTGCAATAGAGATACTTCACGCCCTCCGTCCGGCATCCCATACAGTTGATATGCTCGGGCTTGATAGGGGCGTCATTCGCCTCGGCCCATCGCTTGGCAGTCTTTTTCCTAAGCGCGTCATCATTGTTCAACGTGGCCTTGCGTGCATCGCAATTCTCACAGTCCAATCCGCAGCATGCAATCAAATCCTTCATATTTCTTAATATTTTGTTTACGCAAAATTAGATGGAATATCTCGGATTCCAGCAACGCATCCATAGACAAAGCATTTAACCAAACAACTGTTTTTCAGCACATTGTGATTCCACGAGGTGGACAAATGAACATTCAGAAGGAGATACTGCCACATCAACGGCATCTCTTTCCTTGCCCTCAAAGGCTGTCACTCAGCGACCGGGCAGGAAGATAAATGAAAAAAAGCTGACCTTTTGAGTCAGCCTCTTTCATGTTATTTCTAGCGGAGAGGGAGGGATTCGAACCCCCGGAGCCTCGCAGCTCAACAGTTTTCAAGACTGCCGTAATCGACCACTCTACCACCTCTCCAGACTTATTCCCTCGATTGAGGGAGTGCAAAGGTAAATAAAATTTTCCGTTCAGCAAAATATGCGGAAACAATTTTGCAAAAAACTCAATTATGATATTGTTCCGGACATATTCAGTCATCGGAGACATACCGCTCGGCACTTGACAGACTCAATATGCCGCGGGAGTCAGCGACCGGCAGAATCATTTTTTCTCATCCGGTTTCTCCTCCGCACGGGTGAAGAAACGGTTCTGGAAAAGGATCAGATAGAAAGCGCCAACCGTGACGCAGCTGTCGGCGAAATTGAAGACAGGAGCGAAGAACAAAAGGCGGTCTCCTCCCACAAATGGTACCCAAGACGGCCAGATTGTGTCAATGAGCGGGAAGTAGAACATATCCACCACGCGGCCGAACATCAGCGGGGCATAGTCAAAGATCACTCCGTAGAAAAGGCTGTCGATGATGTTGCCGAAAGCGCCGGCGGTGATCAACGTCAGGCCGACAAGGACTCCGGTCGGAACCACGGGCTTGCCATCCGGCAGAAGTGCCGACTTCCCTTCAGAATCCACCGATTTACGCACAAGCGAAGCTATCCACCAGCAGAGAGCGCCAGAAAGAGCGATCCTGAAGAATGACAGCAGGAACTTGCCGACGGCGCCACCGAACTTCATTCCGAAAGCCATTCCCTCGTTCTCGATGAAGAAAATCTGGAACCAGTTTCCGATGACGCTGAAATGCTCACCTATCTGCATGTTCGTCTTGACCAAGATCTTGATGACCTGGTCAATGACGACAAGTATGACTCCCAGAATCAGGAGTTTCTTACCCTTGGAAACCTTCACTAGTTCTGTCCTTTTTTAGCAAGCATCTCCTTGGCTTCTACAGTAAGCGTGGCATGAGGCACCAAACGCAGCCTCTCCTTCGGAATAAGCTTTCCTGTCTCACGGCATATTCCATAAGTCTTGTTCTCGATGCGCACAAGTGCGGCCTCAAGGTTCTGGATGAACTTGTACTGCCTCTGCGCGAGCTGGCTGGCCTCCTCCTTGGAAAGCTGGTAGGCGCCATCGTCCTCGACCGTCTTGAACGACGGTGTGGTGTCCTCGATGTCGTTGCTGCCGTTGTGCATAATCACCCTTCGCAGGGTGTTATACTCTTTCCGGGCCTTGTCAAGCATATCATTGATGATAGTGCGGAACTCTTCAAGTTCCTCATCACTGTAACGCACCTTCGTCGTCTCGGCGGAAACCGCGTTGTCTTTGATTAACTCTGACATAGTGTAAATTGTATTTAGGTCTAAAAACTATCGCGACAGCACCATCTTGACCGAACCCTCGTCCCACTCGACATCAGCCGCTCCTTCCAGAGCATCCTTGCCAAGTGTGACAGAAAGTGCGAGTGTCTGGGCGGCGATATAATCCTTGTAGCCTTCAAGAGCGGCGGCGATGTCGTCATAGGCGGCACCATCGGCGAATATAGCCACACCGATCTTGTCGGTCACCTCGAATCCGCTGTCCTTCCTGAGGTTCTGGATCCTGTTGATAAGCTCGCGGGCCACGCCTTCCCTCTTCAACTCTTCCGAGATCTGAATATCAAGGGCGATGGTCAGCTGACCTTCAGTGGCGACAAGCCAGCCTGGCATGTCCTCGGACGAGATCTCATAGTCGCCAGGCCTAAGCTCAACGGCTCCCGAAGGAAGTTCCACTGAATATGCCAACCCGGCGGCCTCGGCGTTCTGAATGGCCGAGATTGTCGCCTGATCGAATCCGCCGAAAGCTCCGGCGATCTCTTTCATCTGCTTGCCGTAAACCTTTCCGAGGGTCTTGAAGTTCGGCTTGATCTTCTTGGTGATGATGCCGGTGGTGTCGGAAATAAACTCGGCCTCCTTCACATTCACCTCATTGAGGATGATGGACTTGACCTGTTCAAGCTGCTCCCTGACCTTTGCCGAGATCACAGGGATGATGAGCTTCTGAAGCGGCTGACGGACCTTGATGGAAACCTTGCGGCGAAGCGCGAGCACCATTGAGGTGGCCTTCTGGGCCAGATTCATCCTCTCCTCCAGATCTGTGTCGATGACTGCCTCGTCGCAAGCCGGCATATTCACATAATGAACCGACTCAGAGCCGTCCGGAACGAGGTCCAGATAGAGACGGTCCATATAGAACGGAGCGATCGGAGCGCCGAGCACAGCGACATCCACCAGCACCTCGTAAAGGGTCTGGTAGGCGGCGAGCTTGTCCTCGTCCATCTTTCCACCCCAGAAACGTTTCCTGTTCAAACGCACATACCAGTTGCTAAGGTCATCGCACACGAAGTCCTGGATCAGACGCCCTGCGGTTGTGATGTCATAATCCTCATAAGCCGCCACAACCTTCTTCTTCAAGGTATTGAGCAGCGAGATGATCCAACGGTCGATCTCCGGCCTCTTTGAATATTCCACCTTCGCGGCCTTAGGGTCGAAGCCGTCCACATTGGCATAGAGGGCGAAGAATGAATATGTGTTGTAAAGCGTTCCAAAGAATTTCCTGCGGACCTCGTCCACACCGGCCTCGTCAAACTTCAGGTTGTCCCAAGGCTGGGCGTTGGTCAGCATATACCACCTGAGGGCATCGGCACCGTACTTGTCCAGTTCCTCGAACGGATCCACGGCGTTGCCGAGGCGCTTGCTCATCTTGTTGCCGTTCTTGTCCAGAACCAAACCGTTGGAGATCACGGTCTTGTAGGCAGGAGTCCCGCTGATCATGGTGTGGATGGCATGAAGCGTGTAAAACCAGCCTCTGGTCTGGTCAACGCCCTCGGCGATGAAGTCTGCCGTGCAGCCAAACTTCGGAGAATCCAGTCCACGGAGACCTTCCTGAGCGTAAGGCATCGCGCCGGAGTCGAACCAAACATCGATAAGGTCTGTCTCACGGGTCATCTTCTTTCCGGAAGGACTGACAAGGAATATGTTATCGACATAAGGCCTGTGGAGATCAATCCTGTCGTAGTTCTCCTTGCTCATGTCCTCAGGATCAAAACCATTGTCCTTAAACGGATTGCTTGTCATGAATCCGGCTTCCACAGCCTTGTCGATCTCGGTGTAGAGCTGTGCGATCGTGCCGATGCAGATCTCCTCCTTTCCGTCCTCGGTGCGCCAGATCGGAAGCGGTGTGCCCCAGAAACGGCTGCGGCTGAGGTTCCAGTCCTGGATATTCTCAAGCCACTGGCCGAAACGTCCCGTACCGGTGGACTCCGGCTTCCAGGTGATCGTCTTGTTCAGAGCGACCATCTCGTCCTTGACAGCCGTGGTCTTGATGAACCAGGCGTCGAGAGGATAATAGAGGACAGGTTTGTCGGTTCTCCAGCTGTGAGGATAGCTGTGGGTCTGCTTCTGGATCCTGAACGCCCTGCCGTCCATCTTCATCATCATGCAAAGGTCGATGTCGAGGGTCGGAGCGTCAGCCGGAAGAGAGTCATCAAAAGCATTCTTCACATAGCGGCCGGAATATTCCTTATAAGAAGGGTCCACGTGTGTGCGGACATATTCAGGATCAAGGTCTTCGATCGGGTAGAAGCGTCCGTCGTGGTCCACCTGGGCCTGCCGTTTGCCGTCCTTGTCAAGAACCATCATTCCCGGCACACCGTAGTTGGCGGCGACTTTCTTGTCATCCGCACCGAAGGTAGGAGCGATGTGAACGACTCCGGTACCGTCCTCGGTCGTGACATAGTCTCCGGAGATCACCCTGAACGGCTCCCCTTCCTCGATCGGCTGGAACCAAGGAATCAGCTGCTTGTAGCGGATTCCGACAAGGTCAATGCCCTTGAACGAACCGCCAAGCACCTTGTAAGGAACGAGCTTGTCGCCTGGCTTGTAGTTCTCAAGCGGAATGTCGGCGGCCTTAGGATTGAACCACGCGCCCACCAAGTCCTTGGCCAGCACGTAGATGGCCTCCTTTCCCGTGTATGGGTTGAAAGAGAGGACACGGACATATTCATACTTCGGCCCCACGCAGAGCGCCGTGTTTGAAGGAAGGGTCCACGGGGTTGTCGTCCATGCGAGGAAATATACCGGGAAGGCCTCCGTCCCGAAGAGCGGCTGCGACTTTCCGTCCTTGATGACCTCGAACTGCACCGTGGCCGTCGTGTCGGTCACGTCCTTGTAGCAGCCCGGCTGGTTCAGCTCGTGCGAGCTGAGGCCTGTGCCGTCGGAAGGCGAATATGGCTGGATGGAGTACCCTTTGTAGAGCAGCCCCTTGTCGTAAATCTTCTTCAAAAGGTACCACAAGGTCTCGATGTAGCGGTTGTCATAGGTGATGTACGGATCGTTCATATCGACCCAGTAGCCGACACGCTCGGTCATATTCACCCATTCCGCCGTGTACTTCATCACCTCGCTGCGGCAGGTCTTGTTGTATTCCTCAACGGAAATCTTCGTTCCGATGTCATCCTTGTGTATTCCAAGCTTCTTCTCCACGCCGATCTCCACAGGGAGTCCGTGGGTGTCCCATCCGGCGCGGCGGTTCACCTTGTACCCGGACTGGGTCTTGAAGCGGCAGATGGCATCCTTGATGGAGCGCGCCATTACGTGGTGGATTCCCGGCTTGCCGTTCGCGGAAGGCGGACCCTCGAAGAATATGAACTCTGGTGCCCCTTCCCTGACCTCAAGGGATTTCTCGAACGCGTGATTCTTTTTCCATCTGTCGAGAACCTCATTCCCGACAGAAACCAGATCAAGGCCTTTGTACTCTTTGAATGTCATAATTTTCTTTCTATTTTTGCATCGGAAAAACCATCGGTTCGCTTCCTATGCAATTAAGTCTGCAAAGATAGTGATTTCCGCGTTTTTTATCAAATAGGTGATTAATGAATATAATAGACATCATAATTCTTCTGTGCTGTGTTCCAGCCATATTCCGTGGCCTGTCCAAGGGATTCATCGCCCAGGTGGCCGCTCTGGTGGCTTTGGTGCTTGGCGCATGGATGTCATTCCATTTCTCCAATGTGGTGGTCGAGTGGCTCAAGCCGGTGATGGATGTCTCCCCTGCCGTGCTTCAGGCGATCGCCTTCACGATCATCCTGATAGGAGTTTTCTTCGCCCTCACCTTAGCCGGAAAAATGCTGGAGGGCATTGTGAAGATCGTGATGCTCGGGTGGCTGAACAAACTTCTCGGAGTGGTTTTCGCCCTGTTGAAAGTGGTTCTCGTCATAGGGCTTTTCATCCTCCTTTTCGACTCCGTCACCACGGCGCTGGAGATCGACTGTTCGAAGACGATCAGCGAGTCGCTTTTCTACACACCGATCAAGGATTTCGCCGATGTCTTTTTCCCTTATATGAAAGAATTGATATTCAATAAATAATGAGCAGAATCATTCTAATAGAGACTTCCACTTCCCTTTGCTCCACCGCCCTTGTGGAGGACGGGAAGGTCGTCTGTGAAAGGATCAGCGACGAGCCAAGGGCGCACGCCTCAAAGACAGCGCTGTTCGTCAGCGAGATGCTTTCCGAAAAAGGTCTGAAAGTGTCCGACTGTGACGCTGTGGCCGTCAGCAAGGGACCGGGTTCCTACACCGGGCTGCGCGTCGGGGTCTCAACAGCCAAAGGCCTCTGCTTCGGGGCCGGCATCCCGATGATCTCCGTCGGCACTCTCGACACACTCGTCTGGCAGGCTTTGGACGGGAATATGCTCCCGGATGGCTGCCGCTACATCATCCCGATGATCGACGCCCGCAGGATGGAGGTTTACACGGGAATATTCACGCCTGACGGGAAACAAATCTCTCCGACCGTGGCTCAGATAATCGACGCGGATTCATTCAAGGATCAGCTCGCCGAAGGCCCGGTGCTGTTCATCGGTGATGGTGCCGACAAATGCAAGGACACCCTGACCAGCCCGAACGCCCGCTTCATCCAATGCTGCCCGAAAGCCGCCTCGATGATGCATCCGGCCATTGATGCATTGGAGGCCAAGAGGTTCGAGGATGTGGCCTATTTCGAGCCGTTCTACCTCAAGGAGTTCATCACGACGGTGAGCAAGAAGAAAATAATTTAATTCAGGAATATATTATGAAAATTGGTGTTGCCAGCGACCACGCTGGATTCGAGTACAAGGGAAAGATCTCGGCTCTGCTCAGGAAGAAGGGCTACGAGGTCATCGATTATGGAACACATTCAGCGGAGAGCTGCGACTACTCCGACTTCGCTCATCCGCTCGGCACCGCCATAGACAATGGCGAGGTAGATCTCGGAGTGGCTTTCTGCGGTTCAGGCAATGGCATGGCGATCACTCTGAACAAGCATCAGAAAGTGCGCGCCGCCCTTTGCTGGGGCACTGAGATCGCGCGACTTGCGAAGGCTCACAACAAGGCTAACGTGATTGTGATGCCGGCCCGGTTCATCTCTTACCAGATGGTCACGTCAATCGTCAACAAGTGGTTGGAGACCGAGTTCGAGGGAGGCAGACACGAGCGCCGCATCGAGAAGATTCCTATTTGCCAATAAGGAATGCCGCAGGAAAAACCATTGGAAATAAAAGCGTTGATAGCGGACAAACAGTTCCTTTCGGGCAACTCCAGACTCTCTGAGAGCATTGAGGATTACCCGGAAGGAATCATCATTCCCATCGACAAGCCCTACAGATGGACTTCCGCCGATGTCATCCGCAAGGTCAAATGGGCGGCGTGCAGACACTTCCACAAGAAGAACCTGAAGGTCGGCCACGCCGGCACCCTCGACCCGCTTGCGACCGGAGTGCTTCTCGTCTGCATCGGCAAGGCCACCAAACTGGCCGAGACCCTTCAAAAGGAGGGCAAGGAATATCTCGCCGGAGTCTCGTTCGGTGCCACCACACCTTCCTACGACCTGGAGAAGGCCATTGATCAGGAATATCCCGTTGAAGGTGTCACGGAAGAATCTGTCAGAGAAGTTCTGCCTCGGTTTCTTGGCGAACAGGAGCAGATCGCTCCCCTCTTCTCAGCCAAGTCCGTTGACGGGGTCAGAGCCTACGAGCTGGCAAGGAAGCAGTACCGCGAGGCTCACAAGGAGAAGACTGACGTGATGACGGATTTCGACCACACTGTGGCAGAGACTCTTAACAAACAGATCATCAACATCTCCGGAATGGAATTAATCTCCTTCTTCCCGAACGGGAAAGAAAGCGGGCCGGAATTATCGGATGAAGGGCTGAGACCAAATCCACGGATAAACGTTGTGGACACATCCGCCCTGCACCTTCCGTTGGCGATGATCCGGATCAAATGCAGCAAGGGAACCTACATCAGGGCACTGGCCAGAGACCTCGGAGAGGCGCTCGGTTCAGGAGCGCACCTCAACTCATTGGAGCGGACAAAATCAGGCGGGTTCACAGTCGGGAACTGCCTATCAGTCAATGAGGTAATTAGCGTTCTTTGAGACCTCTACCACACCTTTCACCTTCCTGAAATACTTTGTGGCCTCCTCAAGGGTCTTCCCTTCAGGAATGCGGATTGTCAGCGCGTTGATGATGCCGTAGTCATAGACGACATCGGCACCGTACTTAACTGCCGCCTTTTTGAGCGGTCCCTTTCCGACACCCTCGTCATAATAAATGATCAGAGTGTTCGGGGAATATGCCAGACCGGTCTGACGAGGCCGCAGAGGAGGACGCTCCCCTATCGCCGGGATGTCCGGAGAATCAAACGAATCAACCTTGGACAATTGCTTCTCGGTCCTGCTGATGGTACTACAGCCAGTGACCACCGTGATCGCGGCGGCCATGACAAACGATGAATCTTTGAACAGTCTAGTCATTCCACAAAAATCTATCGGCTATCCCTTACAAGATTGAAGCCAGAAGACGCCCATTCCGACATTGAATCTCCGTCGGCATAGACCAGATAGCCCTCCAATCCATCTGAAGACTCAATGAATATCTTAGCCTCGTCCAAACCGATCACCATACAATATGTGGCATAGGCATCGGCCAGGGTCGCGTCCGGGGCCACAATCGTGGCGCTAAGCAGAGTATGGTTCACGGGATACCCTGTTCTCGGATCTATGGTGTGTGAATATTTCCGTCCATCCTTCACATAGAACTTACGGTAATTACCGGAGGTGACCACACCGCGGCCGCTTCCGTCTCCCCGCCATATTCCCACAAGACCTTTGCCGCCAAGCTCCATATTCCCGTCCTCAGGTCTGTCAACTCCGATTGTCCAAGGCTTGCCGGAAGGGTTCAGGCCCTCGCTGTAGATCTCTCCGATGTTCACAAGCATATCCCTGACCCCTAGCGAGTGAAGATATTCTGCGATCTTGTCACAGGTGTAGCCTTGCGCGATGGCGTTGAAATTCAATTTCGGGCATATTCCCGGAATCAACGGGGACATATTCCCGTCAAATTTATCCATCCCGCAGACAGCCTTGAGACTGTCCACGACTGCGGCAGACGGCAGCGAATCGTTCGTGAAGCCGAATCCCCAGGCATCATAGAGCGGCCCGGAAGCCATATCCAGCGCTCCGCCGGTCTCATCATAGAGCCTTTTCGAGATGGTGAATATCTCCCTGAACATCTCATTGGGAACCACCGGCACGCCGGCGTTGAAGCGGCTCAGCTGCGATCCTTTGTTGTAACCGGACAAGGTGGTGTCAACCAGCGTCAGGATGGAATCCACCGACTTTCTTATCTCGCTTATGCCGGTCTTGACGCCGCTGTGGTTGAATTTCACTGAATATGTCCCTCCTTGGGCATAGCCCGTCAATTCCTGATAATCCGCCTTACGGCCACAGGAAACCACGGCCATAAGCACAACGAAGCACAGAGCTAAGCTTCTGAATATTCCTATAATCACTTTCATTTCTGCAATTATAGGCATTTCGATTCAATTTTGGGACATCATTGGACTAGTTTTTGCTCAATGCATACCGTTTTTGCGTTTTTTATGCGATATTTGTATTTTCAATCGAGAAAGATGAAGATCAGGAACATTATTTTAATAGGATTGTCCGCGGCGATGCTCGCCCTGCCTTCCTGCAAAAAGGATAAAGACAGCACATCCACGAAAGACTACGTCAGCGGAACGCTGACCTTCTCCTCATCCGTGCCGACCTATGTCCGTAAGGGCGATGCCTTCAGCCTGACCCCAAGCGGAATCACTCATCCAGGCACAGGATTGGCCGAGGATGTAGGTTACTATTGGACTGTATCGTGGGATTCAGCGAAGGACACGACCAAGACAGAAACCGACAAGACTGGCGACGGAACTTTCAAGTTCACCGTTCCGTCCAAGGTCGGTACATTCACGGTTTACTGCGTGGCGTTCGCGGACGGTTACTATACAAAGACGAACACGACCTCGTTCAGCGTGGTTGACGCTGCGCTTGACTCGACTGTGGCCGGGGCATATTCCAGCAAGGATCCGATATTCGTTGACCCAAGGGACGAGGGTACCTACTACACAACCACTTTCAACGGTAAGACGTGGATGAAGAACAACCTCTATTATTCCGGTTCAGGCGTTCCTTATGAAAACAGTGAGGCCATGGATGCGATATTCGGTCGCTTCTATTCTTGGAACGAAGCGGTAGCTGCATGTCCGGAAGGATGGCATCTGCCTTCTGACGCAGAGTTTGTGGAAATGGCTGAGGCGCTTGCCACAAAGGGGACAAAATTCTCAGAGAAAGAGACTTTCAGCGGAGTGGCCGGTGGAATGATGGTTGACGCGAAATTCCTTGGTACGAGGATGTGGGAATATTGGCCACAGGTAAAAATCACCAACAAGGCAGGATTCTCGGCCTTGCCTGTCGGCTATGCCGTTGACTCGGGGAGTTCCGCCAAATTCACAGGAATTGACAACTACGCCGCATTCTGGGTGTCCGATCCGGATTCCGACTTTGGACACTACAGGTACATATTCGTAAAACAGAATGACGTCCAGTTCGGCTCCGGCGACAAGGAATCATTCCGCGCCTCCGTCAGGTGCGTAAAGGATTAGTGATGAATCGGATCGCTCAGCGCAGATCCGTGACGACATAGGAAGAGTCAAGAGTCTTTTCGTTGAAACGGAAAGACTCTTTTGATTTTCCCGCCCCTTCGAACTTGAGATTCGTTATCGTGAATTCTGACACCGAGCCATCATTAAGAGTGACTTCGGCTCCAATGAGAATTGTTGTACCGCTCTTGAAAAAGAGTTTCAGTCCGGCTATGTCCATTGAACCTTTCCCTTTATTGGCCGGAGTGAGGACAGACGCGTCCACGACCTTTCCTCCGAACTTTGAACTTCCGAAAGACTCCTCCCTGAAAGCGTTGTCTATCGAGGCTATCATCAAGGCCGGATTTGTGGCATAGCTATCGTACGAATCGTCAACAGACTCAACCAAAGCTTCTTCAGAGATTCTGTCTATCGTCCAACGGGTCTTCCCGTCACACCAGATCTCAAGCCCGTTTCCGTCTACTATGAATGAGGTTCCCTGAACCTTCACACTTCCGTTCCCGGTCATCTTGGCTTTCTTGGTCGGCATCGTGAACGAATAGTCAAACGAAACCAGCGAGGAGGAGACCTTGCTGACAAAAGTGTCCAACGTCTTGCTCTTGGCGAACGAAACTTCCGGCAGCACAAGAAGCGCGGCCATGAGTGTGATGAGTATTCTTGTGATTGTCTTCATGATTTTTCCTGCGTATGCACAAGTCATGCCTTTCGGTGGATTACTGATTCTTGTATGCGGCTATGATCTGATCCAGCTCATCAAGACTCGAGACAAGAACCTGACGTGGCTTGGAGCCTTCCTGAGGGCCTACAATCCCGGCGGCCTCCAACTGATCCATGACACGGCCGGCCTTGGCGTATCCCATCCCGAGACGTCTCTGAAGGTCGGAAGTGGAGCCTCTCTGGCTCATAACAACCAACTTGGCGGCCTCCTCAAAACGTTCGTCTAGTTTTGTCATGTCAACCATGCCACCAGATCCTTCTTCCGTGTCGTCATCGACAGGAGGCAGGTAAAACGGAGTGTTGAAGCTCTTATTGTGGCCTTCCTGCGAACCGATGTATTCATTGAGCCTGTTGATCTCCTCGCTGTCAATGTAGGCGCACTGGACGCGTTCCATCTCGACTCCGGCATAATAGAGCATATCTCCCTTTCCAATCAGTTTCTCGGCTCCCGGAGAGTCAAGGATGGTAGAAGAGTCTGTTCTGGACACAACTCTGAAAGCGATTCTGGTCGGGAAGTTCGTCTTGATGAGTCCCGTGATTACATCCACGGACGGCCTCTGTGTGGCAAGCACGACGTGCAGACCGGCGGCACGCCCCTTCTGGGCAAGCCTGATGATGGACGTGGTGATGCTGCGGGACACAGCCTTGGCGTCACCGCTGCCACCCACCGACATCGTAAGGTCGGCATATTCATCGATGATTGTGACGATGTACGGCAGAAAACGGTGTCCCTCGTCCGGACGGAGCTTCCGGTTGCGGTACTTCTCGTTGTAAGTCTTTATGTTAGGCACAGAGGCCTTGCTCAAAAGCTCATACCTCTGATCCATCTCGATGCACAGCGAGCGGAGTATCTTGTCAGCCTTGTCGGCCTTCTTCACTATGGCGTTGTCCCTCTCCTCCCGCTCGTCATTGCAAGGAAGGACAGCCAGATAATGCTTCAGAAGATGGGCGTAGGCCGAGAACTCGACCATCTTAGGGTCGATGAACACCAGTTTCAGTTCGGACGGATGCTTCGCGTACAGCAACGATGTCACTATGGCGTTGAGTCCCACGGACTTACCCTGTTTGGTCGCTCCAGCCACCAAAAGGTGCGGGGCATCCGCCAGATCAAAGACCTTGACCTTCTGCTGGATGGTGTAGCCGATGGCGACCGGAAGCTCAGCCTTGCTGGAACGGAACGCCTCGTCGTTGAGCACGGCGCGCATCGGGACGATCGAAGGGTGGTCGTTGGCGACCTCAATGCCGACAGAGTCCGTCAGAGTCACGACACGGACTCCCCTCGCATGAAGATGCATGCCAAGGTCTTCCTGAAGTTTCTTTATCTCGGAAATCTTTACACCAGGCGCGGGATAGACCTTGTAAAGGGTCACCGTAGGGCCCACGATGGCCTTGACATCGTTGATCTGGATGCGATAGTTTTCCAGAGCGTTGCGGATTCTGGCGTTGTTCCTGGCCAGTTCCTCGTCGGAAACCTCGTTGCGGCTTGACGAATATGAATCCAGAAGCTCCAGTGAAGGGAATTTATAATCAGGCAGTTCGTCACGGACATTGATTCTCGGGAGTTCCTTCTTGATTTCAGTGGACAATTTGCTGCCTATGACCACTTCCATGGATTTTTCAGCAGGATCAGCCACCGGTTGTGGTGTTTCCCTTTCCGCTCCCTGAGCCTGTCGAAGAGTCGAATCCTGAGCACGCAAAGCCGAGGCCTCCGCCACGCCAGTTGTGCCTGTTACCGATGAACCCGTCCTAACCGCCGGCTCGGTGGCTTCGACGGTTGGTGAGCCCTGTCGAACCACAGGCTCAGCCACCGGTTTCTTTCCCAGAGACATCAGCCAATCCGAGAACTTTCCGGAAGCCAGAACAAGCCAGACAATCACCAGAAAAGCCAGCATGAAACCTGTAAGAATATTCCCGAAAACCACCGAGGCCCACTTCACGACAGACTCTCCGCACTCTCCTCCGAGTCCTCCGCCGAAAGCGTTGCCAAGTCCCGACAAATCTGAGACAAATGCCAGAATGAAAGACGATAGCATCGCCCCCGTGACAGTCAGAAGTGTTGTCTTGACCATCGAATAACGCCACCTATGCAGCAGCAAACGGACGGAAACGGCGAAAAGGATCACCACAAAAGCCAGGCTGCCAAGTCCGAACCATCTACGGACAAGCAGGTCGGCCCACCGGTATCCCATCTTTCCGGCCATGTTGCTCACCTCGACCGAAATGTCACCGACTGCGGAAGACAATGAACTCTGATCCGCTTTCCAGGTGAAGAAATAGGAAACGGTCGCCAGCAATGTGAACACTGCCAGCAACGCGACAAGGATTCCGGTCATCTTCGTCAGCCGTACCTTGTCCCCATCATCCATATTCCTCCAGAACCCGAGCATTATTTTCTGTTCTTACGATTGCCTTTCTTGTTGTTCCTGCGGTTCTGTCCCATGCCCAGATTCAGCCCCGGACGCGAGAAATTGGAATCAAATGAAATCTTTGTAAGTTCCAGATCGGCGGGAACCTGAATCCTATAGCCGGAAAGTTTCTCAATGTCAGCGAATATGGTCTCATCGGCCACGCTGTCTTTGTTCCAGATCAAGTACTGCTGCCTCATGTAGATGGCCAGCGAGCGCAGCATGGAGCGTTTGACCTCTCCTTCCGGCTCTCCGGCGATCAAGTCAATGATGCTCTCGATATTACGCCCATAATGGCTGGCCCGCACAGGAGTCTTGTCAATCGGGATATTCATCGGAGGCACGTCCATCGCCTCAGGATGTGGAGCCGGATACGGGGAATCGATGTCCAGATCATATCCCGCGATCATGTAAAGGTGATCCCAGAGCTTCTGTTCGTAGTTCTCCTGCGTGTGGACCTGAGGGTTCAGGGTCTCCATCACCCTGACTACCACACGGGCCTGCTCGCTTCGTTTCGCCCTGTCCGGAATTGCCTTGACCTGCTCGACCATATTCAAGACGATGCGGCCATATTCAGGCATCTGAAGTTTCTCCCTCTCCGTGTTGTAGTAGAGTTTTATAGAGTTGTCGTTAGCTTCCATAATAATTTTCATTTTGTGTCAAAAGACAAATATACGAAAATTATTCCACCTCATCGGTAAGTACATACCAGATTATAGGAGTAATCTCCGAATATCCCATCCGGCGGTAGATGTCAGCGTAACGGGCGACCTGCCGGTGGTACCGACGGTTTTTCTCGCCGAACTTATAGTCGATGACCGTCACCTTCCCGTCCTTGATCAGCACCCTGTCCGGGCGGTAGACCTGACCGTCAGTGTCAATCAGCTGTGTCTCGTTCAGGACTTCCGTGTCCTCCGATGGGAACCACTCCGGATGCGCGGAGGTTCTTTGTGTAAGGATATCCAGATACTCTTCTTCCTGTCCGGCATCAATCTCACCGGCATCGAAGGCATGCCGGACGGCATCGGGCAAATCAGACAATGTGACAACCTCTGAAAGGATACCGTGCAGCACAGTGCCATTGAGTCTGGCCTCGTTTCTGGCTTCATCGCAGAAAAAATCTATGGAGTCGGCGCTGTACTTGAGCCTTCCGCGCTCGCGGACGTCAGTGTCATCGTCTTCGGCAGACGGGTTAAGAGGGTATGACGGGTAACCGGGCATCAGTTCGGAGATGGTGTCCGCCTTCCGTTCCAGGGTGGAGTAGTCGTAAATGTCGCCTTTCGAGAAGACGATCTTGCTTTCGGACTCTTCTTTGACATAGCCCGATGGCTCCCCGTAACCGCACAGATAGGCATATAGAATCTGTGAGAAATCCGTGAAGTCGCATGGCGGGACCACTTCGGCCGCTGAGCCTGTCGAAGCGACCGGCACGATGGCTCCAGTGATCTTCTCCGGCGGATTGGATGCGATGACAGTCAATCCCTTGACCGGCCTCGTCAAAGCCACATAGAACGTGTTGATGTTGTCCACAAGCTGGAACTGCATCTCTTTCTGACTCCCTTCCCGGAACAGCGAATCCTCGTTCGACGGCTTCCTCAACGACACGTTATAGACCCCGTCGGTGATTCCCTCAAGCTCGGTTCCCTCCACCGAAGGCCGTGTCCAATGCTTCTCGCTGCGGAAAAGCCCGATCTCCTCGGCGAACGGAAATATCACATGCTGGAACTCAAGCCCTTTCGACTTGTGGATCGTCATGACCCTGACAGATTCCGGATCCGAAGGCGAACTGATCTTAGGATCTGCCTCCTGCCAGGCTTTCAGGAATCCATCTATGGCGTTCCCGTTTACTGACACATAATCCTGCACGAAGTCCATCAAAGCCTGAACATACTGGGTCTCAGACTCAAACAGTTCTGGATCCCTGGCCTTGAGAATGCGCAGAAGCTGCTCGCAGAGGTCGGCCAAAGACAGGCACGACAACTCGGCGACATTGATGTCCAGTTCCCCCGCAAGGAAAGAACCGATGGTGTCGTCCTCATTCCCTACCGAAGACAGAAGCGACACGACCTGACGGGCCACAGCGGAGGATTTCAAATGCAGCGAATCATCGGAAATCACACTGATCCCGTTGTCCATCAGGAACATGGCCACTTCAGAGCCATGCCTGTTGCTCCTGACCAGAACAGTGATCTCGCCGTATCTCGCCCCGGCCTCATGCACTTTGTTCACAGCATCGAGAATCTCCTGCATCTCATCCTCCTTGTCGCAGAAAACGACCTCGACACTTCCGCCAGCGACATCCTTCGACTTCACAAGCTGCCCCGCGTCCGAATATATGTCATGGACCTTGAAGTCCGATTCCTCACCCGACATCCCATCGAGAACCGAGGAAGCATATTCAAAGAATCCATTGTTGAATTCGACTATATTCCTGAGGCTTCGGTAGTTGCTGTCAAGTGTTTCCACACCGCACTGAGTAAATTCTCCCTGAACCTCGCGCGCCATCATCCGCCAGTCGGAACCGCGCCAGCGGTAGATGCTCTGCTTCACATCGCCGACAAGCAGATTCTCCTTCCCCTGCGCGACACTATTCTCGATGAGCGGTCTGAAATTGTCCCACTGAATCCGGGAGGTGTCCTGGAACTCATCCAAGAGGAAATGCTCGAAACGCACTCCCAGCTTCTCGTAGATGAACGGAGCGTCCGTGCCGTCGATTATATTCCTCAGAATCACATTGGAATCGTCCAGACTCAGCACATTCTTCTCCTTCATCAGAGCACGGAACTCCCGATCAAGGTCTCCGGCGATACCCAATTCATTCAGAATCAAAGAGATTTTGGAGGCCGTTGAATATACCTTATACTTTTCCGTAAATATCCCGCAGTACCTCTGAAGCAGCGGCATCAACCGTCCCTCCAACGGCTCATACCTCTTAAAATCCGCCTTTCTGAACCACTTGCTGAAATCCTCGCTGTTCTTGAATATGGTCGCAGACGGGTAAGCCGGCACTTCCTTAGGGTCCGACGCAGCGCAGACATAGACAGAATTGAAGCACTTCCTTGAAAAATCCTCGTTTGCCAGGCCCTCTTCTCCGGCCGCGCTGACAAACGCCTTGGCGGCTTCCTTCACCTCCTTGACGAACGAAGCCATCACACCTGCAAGCGCCTTCTTCATCCTCGCCAGATTCTCCTTTGAATATTCCTTCTCCTCGTCAATGCCATATTCCTCGACAGCAGCCCTGTGCTCATCCGATTTCAGAGTCATCGCGACAGTCTTCAGGTTGTTCTCCAGATTGTAGCGCTTGCCTTTCTCCAGATCATCCATCACGCTCTGTGTCAGCCATTCGAGAAGATCTTTGTTGTCATCCGAAAGGGAGTCCAGAACCCTGTCAACGCTCTCGGAGACAAGCGACTCCCGGTCCAGTTCCACCTGATAGGTGGCGAACTGCCCGATTTCCCGGGAGAAGGCCTTGAGGGTCTGCTGGAAAAAGCGGTCGATCGTGCTGACGGCAAACGCTCCGTAGTCGTGCAGTATATCACACAATACAGTCCGAGCCCTTTGACGGAGTCCGTCCTCCGACTCAAACGCCAGGACAAGTTCCTCATAATAAGGCGAATCCTTAGGAGACACCGCAAGCAGATGCAATTCTTTCAGAATCCTGCTTTTCATCTCGTCGGTCGCCTTGTTGGTGAATGTCACCGCTAGAATATGTCTGTAGGAATATCTTTCCTCGTCCGTCAGCAACAGTCTTATGTATGTCTTGGCCAGATTGAAGGTCTTACCCGAACCGGCCGAAGCTTTCATTATCCGTATCATCTTCTTATCCTCCTTATTCTCATCTTCATCATTACAATGCTTACCTCCCGCAAATCATTCTGAAATCACAAATCGCGCATGTGTCCTCATCATCCGTTCGCCTGAACGGCACATCAACCGAAGCGATCTCTGAAAGGAGGCCGTGGAGCTTTTCCTCGGTGAGCCTCATGAACGTCTCACTGACAGGGACTTCCTTGACCGGCTCCGTGAACAGGTTAGCCGGGGGGTAGATGACATTGACCATCCTCTGCCCGTTATAATTCTTGGACTCCCTGCAGAAAACATCATAGAGGTAAAGCTGGAAAGCGATCTTAGGACGTCCCGCGTTACCTGGTCCGAACAGAGCCTCCACAATCCCTTCGGCGTTGTCATCGGTGATGTTGACATCCTTGTCCTCAACCTTTCCGGTCTTGTAGTCAATAATCCTGATCTCTCCCGGGCGCAGGCTGTCCATCCTGTCAACATAGCCCACGAAATGGAAACCGTCTATGTCATGAAGGAATTCCTTTTCCAGTCCCAGAATCTCAAACCCGTCATATCCGGATGTTTTAAGAAGTTCCCGATCCCTGTCAAGTGTTTTTATGACATATTCCACAATCACATCCTGCACAACCAGATCGCGCCCCGTAACTTCCATGGAATGAAGCTGTTCAAGAATCAACCCCCTCACTATCTCCTTTATCGCGGAACGTTTGCGCAGAAGTCCGGCAAGATATTCGTCAGTCACTTTTTTTCCTCCGGCCATTTCCGGTGAATAGAGCCTCTGCATCGTGCCGTGATAGACATCGCCCAGCATTCCGGCGTCCAGATCCTCGGAGACCTCGTTCTGCCTGCGGAGTCTCTTGACCGTGGCATAATAGAATTTCGCCGGACAGTCAAGGTAATTCTTCAGCGCCGAGGCCGAAAGTCTGGCATGCCTTACGGCCTCTACATCGGCCTCAGTCTTAACTATCTCCTTAGGAGAGAAATCTCCGGCGGCGTTCGCCTTGACAAAACCGCGTTTTATCGGCACTCCGAAATGATACTCAAGCTGTTTGATGTAACGGCTTTCCTCCCCGTTCTTCATGCCTTCGGTCCTGGAATCATAAACCAACGTCACCTTCTCCGCCCTTTGGATGAGACGGTAGAAATAGTACGCCCAGACAGCGTCCTGAAACTCGTAAGTCGGCAGACCGAAGCCCTTGCGGAGCTCCGGCGGGATGAATGACGAGCTGACGCTCCGCCTCGGAAACATGCCCTCGTTGCAGGACAGGATCATAACTTGCTTGAAGTCCAATGCTCTGGTCTCCAACGGCCCCATGATCTGGAGACCTTTCAGAGGCTCCCCGTTGAACGGAATGGACACCGGGCCGAGAAGCTGGTCGAGAAGCCGCACATAAGTCATCGGAAGGACCTCAAGACCGGCCGTCTGCAATTGGCTGATAGCATTGTATGTGGCCTTCGCGAACTCGAGCTCGATTGCCATGGAAGAATCCGCGGCCAGCTTTGGAGCAAGTCCTTTGATCAAGGTCTTCTGGTAGTCAGCGAAAGCCGAAATCTGTTCCTTGGATGCAGCTTTCGGATCAGTCACCGCCGGCCTGAACAACAGATCAAAGACCGGAACCCCGGAAAGATCCTCCTGGGGGATGTAGTACTTCATGCCATCCTTGATCGCCTTGATTCTGTTCCTCACAGCCGCGTCCCCTTGAGTCACCTTTCTGAATATGCTTGAAGAGAACAATGACCAGACCTGATTGTGGTAATAGAACCATTTCCCGTCTTTCTTCCTCAGATGCATCTGCATGGCCGAGACCAAAGTCATGAAATCAAAGAACGCGCTGTTCCTCATCGGATAGCCCATAGTGACGTTTATGTCCTTGATCTCCTCCGGGATGGAGTTCAACACAGGAATCAGCAAGGCCTCGTCCGGAAGCACGACCGCGCATCTCTCATCCTTGACAACAGACGGAATCAGTTTTGTCTGGCCTACCGAGGACGGGACGCTTATCACCTCAATCTCAGGGATTTTCAGTCCTTCCAAATCCATCTCGAAAGCCTGCGGGAAATCCTGGACATTCCTGGACATGAAGAAGGAGGACTTGTTAAGCGGATTTCTCACCATCTCTCCTGAATAGTCCCAGCAGAACTCCGCGATTCCGGCGTCCCGCATCCGCCTCATGACCTTTTTCTCGCACTCGTTCAAGGCGTTGAGACCCACGAAGACATATTCATCCACATCTCCGAACGCGGCTTTCAGCACATCCACCGCCGACTCCGAGTCAAGCCGCGCCGCCAGGCTTCGGTAAACCATTCCCTCGTACGCCAGCCCTTTGCCGGAAAGCCTCTTCCGGAAATCATTGTAAAGCGGCAGAAGAATATTCCAGATCTGCAGGAAGCGCTCCTTCACATTCGGATTGTCCGAGTTCAGGTTCACCGTCAGCCGCCCATCGCTGCTGAAATGGCTGATGAAGCTCTCGATCGCCTTCCGCTGGTTCTCGGTGAGGTATGAATATGAATCCTGAATCTCCTTGAACTCAGCTATGTTGGCGAACAGCTTCGCCGGATCGACCAGATATTTGTCCACATCATCGAAATCCCCCAAGATCACGTCTCCCCAGAAGATGAACTCGTCCAGAGTCTCATGCTTAGGGTTAAGATCCTTGTAGCATTCGTACAGATCCAACAGCAGGTTCACCCTGTCCGCCGGCTTGTCCCCCGATATTCTAAAAAAGAAATCATTGATCGTCAGCATCTTCGGAGCCACAATCGGGGTCCCGACCTCCTTCACGGCCTCGCCGAGGTACTTAGTGAAGAATACCTGGCTGCGCCTGTTCGGAAATATGAAGCACAGGCCGGAAATCCCGCCCCTTGCCATATAATGATCCGCCACTTGTCTAAGGAATGGTATCATATCGGTTATAGTTTATATTCTTCTGTAAACAATTCAATCGTCGTCAATACGCTCCATACTCCTGATGGCTAATTAATCCGTCAAAAGCCAACGCGGTTTTCTTTCTAACGAATATAACAAATATATTTTTCACTGCAAAGATAAACCTCGTTTGTGCCAAAACTCTTCACAAGCGGGATTTTTTCAAAGTTTTTTCAAATATTTTCTAATTTTGAATAATTCTATTTTGTAAATTCAAATATTGGCATTAACTTTGTGACATCAAACGATGCTTTATCGTTTTATTTCATTTTGTTTGACTTTAAAAGATTTTGTTATGAAAAAGAAATTCAGATGTTTGGTTTGCGGTTATGTTTACGAAGGCGAGAACCCTCCTGCAGAGTGCCCGCAGTGCCACGCTCCTGCGAGCAAGTTCGTTGAGATCAAGGATGAGGGCGGCAAGCCTCAGTGGGCCTGCGAGCACCACATCGGTGACGGCCGTGTAGAGGACAAGGAAGTTGTCCAGGGTCTCAAGGATCATTTCAACGGAGAGTGCACGGAGGTCGGAATGTATCTCGCGATGAGCCGTCAGGCCGAGCGTGAGGGCTATCCGGAGATCGCCGAGGCGTTCAAAAGGTACGCTTTCGAAGAGGCGGAGCACGCCGCCAAGTTCGCAGAGCTTCTCGGTGACGTTGTCTGGGACACCAAGACCAACCTTGAGAAGCGTTACCAGGCCGAGGCCGGTGCCTGCGAAGGCAAGCTCGCCATCGCCACAAGAGCCAAGCAGCTCGGCTACGACGCCATCCACGACACCGTTCACGAGATGGCTAAGGACGAGGCTCGCCACGGAGCCGGCTTCTACGGTCTCCTCACCCGCTACTTCGGCAAGTAGCTCCCGAAACCGGTGGAGGGTAATCCACTGACAATTAGCATATTAAAGAATCGCCTTCAGTTGGAAACAGCTAAAGACGATTCTTTATTTTATTCTAAATCAACTATTTACGCAGCACTGGTTACAAATCCTCGTCGGTGAGACCGAAACGCTCGGCGATGTCATCAGGAATGTCTCCAAGGTCGTTACTGTAGTCGATCTCGTCCCAGGCTTCCTCCATAGCGCGGCGGTCTTTCTTGGTCGGGCGGCCGGCACCCGGATCACGGCGGAGGAAGAAGGTCTCGACGGGAGCCTTGAGTTTGTCGATTTCGGATTGCGGGGTAAGGTTCTCCGCATAGTCCGGGACCTGTTTCGCGCCGAGGCGATGGTCGGTCAGCTGCTTGATTCTGTACGAATACTGCACGGCTCCCTTGCGGATTTCAACAATCTCTCCGACCTTCAACATTCTGGAAGGCTTGGCATTCACTCCACCGATTTTGACCTTGCCTCCTTTGCAGGCATCCGTGGCTTCGGTGCGGGTCTTGAACACTCTTATGGCCCAAAGGACCTTGTCTATTCTTTCTGTGTCTGCCATAACCTAACTATTCCATTCACGAATATGCGGATCCGGGGCCTCGGCCTCGACAAAGGAGCTTGGTTCGACTTCCTGATCCGTGTACGAATCCTTAACAAGACGCTTTTCCACAAGAGCTTCCAGTAGAACCGTCCCACGGGCTGCCGGGATGAGGAAGAAGTCGTTAACCTCAGACGGGACAAGAATCGAATGTCCTGACTTCAATGAATATGACTCCACACTCTTGGAGCCTCGGTCATTCTCGACTTGAATCTGCACCGAAGCCTCCCCGGAAGCGCAATAATAGACTGCGAAACCGCCTGGCTGCTCCGAGAATATGTGCAGTCCGTCCTTCAAGTCAAGCTTCGTCACAACGAATTCCGGACATACGGCCAGCTTGTCTCCAGTGACAGATTCAGGGATATATTTCTTGAAATCAATGAGATCGAAGGCCTCCTCAAGCAGCAATTCCTCTGAGTCTGGTAGCTCTACACCCCAATTATGGAGATTGAACACGAGTTCGGAACTCTCGGCGATCTCGACAATCTTGAGTCCCGGTCCGGCGGCGAAGACGGTTCCCGGCTTGATCAAGAAAGCCTCACCCTTGCGCGGCTTGACGATGTTCAGGACATCCTTTACCGTCCCGTCCTGACATCTTGCGTAAAACTCGGCCGGATCAATGTCCCGATTGAAACCCAAAAGCAATTCAGCTCCCGGAGCGGCCTCCTGAACGTACCAAAGGGCAGTCTTGCCGAACGAGTCATAACGTTCAGCCGCAATGTCATCAGCGGCGTTCATCTGAAGGGGCTGCCAAGCGGTCACATCCATAACCTTCACCATCACAGGGAACTGCAGTCCATAGAACTCGAACACATCATCCCCGACTACCCTTTCCAGATAGGTTCCCATCAGCTCGCTCAGAGTGTTGCCACCGAACCAGCCGTTATCGATCATCGAATCCTTGAACCCGAGGTCGGCGATCTGATAGCTGACGTGTCCCCAAGGCACATCCGCACCTTCATCCACAAACCTCAACGGGTATAGTTTTCTATTGTTGTCTTCCATATTCTTGAATATAATCACTATTCCACACCAACCTGCGCCTTGACCTTGGCGACAAAATCAGCCGGGATATTCTCATAATTGGCAAAATCAGCGATAAGCGTCGCTGTGTCAATCTTCTCCAGATATTTCCCCACGTTGTGAGGTTCCTCATTTATAAAGCTGGCGCATTGAGACAAGGCGAGGAACGGATCAGGAAGCATCATATAGGCATCGACATATTTCCCGAAGACCAGTTTTGTCTCCGGAGTGATGTCCATCATCCTGTGCATCAAGCCTTTCTTGCCGTTCAGAAGATCGCGGTGCGAGGCGGAATATTCATTGAAAGAACATTCGATGACAAGTTCCTCGGAGGCAAGTGTCTCAGGAAGGAATATGACCGCCGAGAGATCGGCTCCCTCATAGCCCCACACAGCATCTTTTCCGGAGACTTCAGCATCGTGGGCGGCGAAGCGGGAATATGGCACCTCCACTCCGTTCACAGTCACCTTCTCCGGTGCGAAAACACCTGCGAGGACAACCTGCACGCGATGTTCAGGGGCGATTCCACGATAATTCCCCTGACGAGGAGCAATGGTGAGCCTCAACGAAGATGCATCCGAAACCTTGGTGACCTTAGTGGTGGCATATTCAGTGCTATAGGCCTGTGTGGCGCCATCGTCCTCATAGACAGAGGCAGTGCTTTCGCCATCGCCCGGAGCCACAAAAAGTTTCAACGTGTTGTCCTTCTCCTGAAGTGATTTGATCTTGTCCGAGGCCATCGGAATGACGGCACCGGCCTTGATGTAGTAAGGGTTCTCGTTGATGGTATATCTCAAAGTATCCACCTGACCTCCTTTGAACAGCGTTCCTGTGGCCACATCGTACCAGTCACTTCCCTCCGGGAACCACATCACACGCTTTGCCAGCCCAGTGACGGAATCGGCCGGCTCGCAGACAACAGTCGCAAGTATATCATTGCCAAAGAGATACTCCTGTTTAAAATCGTAGGCCTGAGGAGTTTCGGGATATTCATAATAAAGCGGACGGCACATCGAGATGCCGGTGTCGTAGGCCTCGCGGGCTGTACCGTAGATGTACGGCGAGAGGTCGTAGCGAAGTCTGACAGCGGCGCGCATCGCGTCAAAATGATCCGGGAACACCCAGAACCGCTTCTCCATCGTCAGATCCTTCGTCGAATGAGTCTTGAATATAGGGGTGAACACTCCTGACTGGAGCCATCTGGTGTAAAGCTCCGGATCGGTCGCCTTGACTCCCTTAGGCTGGAGATGCCCTCCGATGTCGTGTCCCCAATAGCCGTAGCCCACATTGGATGCGGTAGAGGTGAAATATGGCAGATAACCGAGCACCTGCCACGAAGCCAGACAGTCTCCGGAGAAGCCGATCTGGTAGCGGTGGCTGCCGATGCCTCCCCAGCGATGGTATATCATCGGACGG
>ULRF01021489.1_pt1 | contig 72919 bp, 62 predicted proteins | sample 1955131 | NCBI WGS metagenome assembly ULRF01 (sample SAMEA4835673, study PRJEB28245) | human gut metagenome | biome: gut microbiome; material: fecal sample | place: Denmark | collected 2008
AAAATTTGATTATTTTATTGAAGCATTTAAGAAATATATTGTACCTCGCCTTCCGATTTCCGATGAAATAGAGATTCGCTCTATTTCACCCGCATCGATGGGTGGTGACAAGAACGAGCTAATAGATATGGCTTTTAATAATGAAGAAATACTATTTTTAGTAGATAGAGACGTCGAAGATAATTTTCGGTGTGTGGCATGCAAGTTGTCAAAGGAAGTGACGAGTATTTCAATTAGAGAAATTTTTCCCATCTATAAAAAAATGCGAAGATTATACAGTGGATTGAAGCTGGGGATGATAGAATGTACTGAATTTGAGCAGGTGTTTCAAGATGTATATCAATCTGTAGTTTGTAATAATTTATTTCAAGGTACTAAAAATATTCAAGCTATTTGTGGCTTAATAAACGAGATAAATCGTTGGTCTAATAAAAAGTATGAAGGGAAAGATGTATCTTTAATATTTATTATAAATCAAAATGAAGATGTATTAAATGCAGTTAGTGAGTATACCAATTTCTTAAAAAATCCGGCTAGTGCTGTGATTTCAGATAAAGATGTAGCTGTTGAGTTTTCTTTGAACGGCTATAAGATGGTTAATTTTAGCGAATTGGATCTAAGTAGCTATGTTAAAAGTAGCAAAAGAGTAGATTTTGTTCCACACAATCTAGTTCCTTTATCGAAGTATTGTGGTGGTAATAAAGTAGGAATAGTTTTATCGGATAATAAGGATTTATTATTCATTAATAATAGAGAAATAGCATTCGCAAAAAGAAGTGGGGAATGGACGTCGTTTAATTGGAATTCTTTTTGTGAGATCATGTATTCTTTTTCTAAGAAAATGGATCTGCAATTAATTCGACAAATCTTTTTATGTTGTATTAACGTTTCGTTCTCGCATGTTGGTGGTGGTATAGTTATAGTGGATGATGATCTTGAAAAGAATAATTTAAAGAAATATGTCGATAAATACGATTTGCTTAATCATCGCTTTAGAAAAAACATGAAAGAAATAGATGCTGTAAAAATGGAAAGGCATATTGTTTTAAAAAAATTAATTAATGAAAGAAATTTTAAAGAAATTAATGAAACAGAACGGACGGAGTATTTAGGTATTGATGGTGCTACAATAATTAATACCGAAGGTCGAATCTTAGCAGTTGGAGCAATCCTTAATGGAGTCAGTGAGTCAAGTAGTGGAGCAAGAACCGCTGCTTTAAAAGGAATTACAAATGTAGAAAAAAATCACTGTATCGCTATAAAAATTTCAGAAGATGGATATATTGCAGTATATAAGAATGGAGAACAAATACTTCGTATTAGCTGAGTATAGTTTCTTTAAATTCAGAATATACTTGTAATACAATATATTGATGGAAGTAGCTAAGACCTGCTTCCGAAGGCGTCCCGGGACGCCTTTTTTAATATTTTTTTATAAATGCTGATAAAAATACTTTCCGTATTCAAGATAAAATTTTAACACAAGGTAAGCGCCTCGCAAATAGCGAGGCGCTTATCGTTATGTAGCATCGTTATACGCTTGCTGAGTTCCAAAATAAATACTGGAACCGCGCTTTTTAAATACTTGAAAATTACCGGTCGGTTTAAAGCCATTGCGCTTTTTAGCATTGTAGGATTTCAATGCAGCTGTGCTGCTTGAAAAATTTACTATTACGGTACATATAACGTCGCTACACTTAAGGGAGCAAAAATCATTGCTACCGACATTCCTCAAGATAGTGATACAAAAATTGAGGTATATGAAAACAAGTTGCCGTACGTTCGAATTTACAATCAGTTCTTATGATACGAGAAATACAAAACTTATAATTTTTATATTCTCATGTTTCTACAATTCTCAAAAATGAATTGTAGAAACAGAATATCAATTATTAGGAAAAACTAACTAGCGATAACGCATTTCAAAACTGCTCATACATGACAAAGCTTGTTTTTGCGGACAATAGCGTATTGAATGAAATTGGAAATGGAGCATTTTATAATTGTGGAAGTTTAAAATCGATATCAATACCTAATGAGGTTACAGCAATTGGTGCTAATACTTTTGAGAATTGTTATTCGCTTAGTTATGTTATCTTTAAAGGGAAAGAAAATTTGAGGACGAAAACGTTTCGCAATCGCTCCAAAATGACGATAATAACTATACATATTAAATTTCCAAAAGTCCTCTAAACAGAGGATATTTGTATGCTTTTATAACACCGGTTCACGTTTTTATTTCGTTTGCTAATATAGCGAAATAAATCTTCGTAAATAGTATTCTTTCAATAGTCGATTGCTTCAAATCTATTACAATAACGATTCTATCTAAAATAATTATAAGGGATATATCCACAAACGGCTATGAAGTAAAGTAAAAAGAAAAGTCATCTTTAAGAATTAGTAACTTGAATACCTTTACAAATTAGATAGAATTAGATAGAATATTAAAAAAGGCTATTTAAAGTTTACAAATCATAATTTTACTTTTGGAGAATAAAAAGATGTTATTGACTTGGCAAGATTTTGAGAATACATGCGAGAATAATACAGTTGATTTTGAACATTTATGTCGAATCTTCTTTAAATATCATTATGTCAAGGATGCAACTGTTATTCTTAATCAAAAAGCCAATAACCCGGGGATTGAAACAGAGCCCATATTAATTGATGGTAAAAGAGTTGGGTTTCAAGCAAAATATTTTTCTAACAATGTCGATTATACTGATATTTTTGATTCTGCCCAAAAGGTGGTGAAGTATTATGGTGGTAAGATTGACAAAGTTGTTTTATTTTGCAATAAAGATGTTTCTATAGATGCGAAGGGTTATAAAAATACGGTTTCGCTACTTTCTGATAATAATATAGAAATTGAATCTTGTTGCAACAATAGCATTTTAGATACGATAAACACTATTAGTGAATATGCGCCCATAAAATGTCTGTTTTTCAACAAATTGAATCTTAGCGACGAATGGTTCAAAGAAAAATTGGATCGTTCATTAAAGGAATTAGAACCAAGGTACACGCCCGGCCTTCATGTTAATGAGTTCAAATCCCAAAAACATTTTGATATTCTATATAGAAATGAACAGATTCTTCAATATTTGCAAGCTCTAATAGGCGATGCAAAGAAAGAGCTTAAATTAAATGAACAGGTATTGTTTAAGGAAAGATTAGAGAAAATTATAGACAGTTTGGTTATTCCGGACAGGCATGATTATGGGGAAATTTTGTCATGGTATGAGCAATTCACATCGGTTGAAAATGAAATTAATCAAGCGATAGGAAAATTAGAAAATAGGCTTGTTCAAATAGATAGTACTGATGAGCGAAGAAAAGTTTATAATGAATTAAATCAACTAAAAAGACTACTTGCAATTATTCGAAAATTTGATTTAGCAAACGACGAGCATTTTAGATATATCAATAATAATGTTTTAATTGTTGAGGGTAATGCTGGAAATGGTAAATCGCATTTGCTAGGTTATGAAGCGGAGGTTCACGGGATTTCAAATAAATATAGGTCGGTGCTATTGCTAGGTCAAAAATTTATTTGTGAAAAAACGCCTCAAGAACAGATTATGCAGATACTGGATTTAGATTCAAATTTCCATGATTTTCTTTTGGCGTGTGAAGCGAAAGGCGAGTTGGACGGTGGTATTACGGTTATAATGATAGATGCTGTCAATGAGTGTGAAAAATATGGAATTTGGAAGCGGTATATAAATGATATTATTGAAGAAGTGACAGGTCTAAAATTTGTACGCTTGGTATGCTCGATTAGAACGACTTACAAAGAGTACTTCTTTACACATAGAATTCAAGAAGCAATTGAACAACATACGATATCTTTAGTAGAGGTGACTGGATTTAGGAATAATTTATTAGAAGCAGTTCCTTTGTTTTTTAATTATTATAAAATCCCTATAACTACAGCCGCTTTCTTTGAATTAGAATTTGAGAATCCTTTATTTTTACAAACGTATTGTGAGGCATATAGTGAAGGCATTGGCATAGGGAGCCGCGGAATATTTGCTCTATATAATGCTTACATGGAAAAAGAAGAAAATAAGGTAAGAGATTTGTATTGTATTACAAACGGTATTCCGTTTGCTAGAAAGATTATGGAGAAAATTGGCAAATATTTATTTGATAACAATACGAATCGTATGCCGTTAATCTCGCTATATAGCGTGTGTAATAGTATTCCCGAATGCGACAAATTTATTGACTCTTTTTTGAAAGCCAAAGTTTTAGTGCAATATAATTATGACAACGAGGAGTACATATATATCAATTATGAGCGTTTTGCAGATTATATAGTGGCTAAGCACATTTTGGACAATACAAATAATTATGATGAATTATGTGTTTGGATTCAACAAAACTTATTAGTAACAAATGAAAATGGTGTTTTTGTTAGAAGTTATGTTGAGGGACAGTTTGTGGCGTTATCGGTATTGGCTTATGAAAAATATAATAAAGAGATAATTGATTGTTTAAGAGTTTTACCCGACACAAATGTATTAAGTTTGTATTTGCGTAATTGTATCGTAACCGAGTATTTAGATGCCTATCAATATAGAGCGGATAAGGATATTGATGCAGATAATTTCTATAATGTTGTAGCTCCTTACATACAGTCAGTTGATTCGGAAATAAAACATTTAGATATATTAATAGGACTGGCAGGCAGAAATTGTTCTTTGAATATTAATGAAACGACTAAATTCTTGATGAAAATGCCACTCAAAGTTCGAGATTATACTTGGACTATTTATATAAACGATAAATACACTCAAGGTGAGAGAGTTTTCAATACTGTCCAATACTTTTTGAATGCTAATATGGGACATGTAACGCATAATGAACGGTTGTTGTACGGTCAGTTATTAACATGGTTTTTGTCTTCGTCTAATCGAGAGTTAAGGGATAAGGGGTCTCGTGCCCTGATACGTTTAATAAAAAACGACATATTGGCAATATACAAATTATTAAGTATTTTTTCAGAAGTAAATGATCCGTACATTATTTCAAGATTATACGGATGTGCTTATGGTGCTCTTTTGCAAACCGATGAAAGAATGCTAAATGTTGACGAACTGTCATTATTATGTAGAGAAATATATGAATTAGTTTTTAATCAAGAGATAGTTTTCCCCGATATAATGCTGCGTGATTATGCTTTAAACATTATAGAGTTTTGTAATACGAAACAGGTTAAACTTGATTTTGAAATAGAGACCTGTCGTCCGCCATATAAAAGTTTTGAAATACCATCAGTAGATTCCGAAGAGTTAGAGAAGAAGTACCATAAGCGTGACGACAATTGGCTTGGAACATCAGCAATAAAGTATTCCATGATGCCAGATCATAAGATTACAGGTTTTCCTTATGTATATGGCGATTTCGGACGTTACGTTTTTCAATCTGCTTTAAACGGTTTTAAAAATGTGAATATTGAATGTGCTTTTAAATATGCATACAGTTATATTGTAAACGAATTGGGATATGACAACGACTTATTTTCAGAATATGACAAGCATATAGGCTATGGTAGAGGACGGAACAACTGCTATATTGAGCGTATTGGCAAAAAATACGAATGGATAGCTATGTACCATGTGTTGGCACTAGTGTCAGATTCATGCGAGTTAAATGATGAGTATTATAATGTGTGCAAGACTTATAAAGGTACTTGGTCGCCATATATAAGAGATTTCGATCCAACTCTAACTATTTCTAATGATAATCATCCGTATAAAGGCTTGGGGGTTAAAATCAATAGGAAAGAGTACAACAATTGGCAATTGTCGAATGATGATTGGACAAGGATTGATGACGCAAGCAACCTCATAGATCAAGTCCGAATGGTTGATAACCACGGAGAGGTCTGGTATGCTTTATTTTTTACGACGTCTGATGCATCTGGGAAAGATTTTGATAAAGCAAGGCAGTTGGTTTGGCAGACCTCAACCGCTTGCTTGATAAATAAGTCTGAATGCGAAAGTTTTGTTAGTAGTATTAAAAATAGAAGTTTTTACGGTAGATGGTTTAGCCCGGCTGAAGTTGATAGTAGGTATAACGTTTTTGCTAGAGAGTACGTTTGGTCACCTGCATATGCCGATGAGTATGGGGAAAATAACTTCATAGAAGCCAAGATTGAAGTGGGTAAGAAGAAAGTTTTAAAGTCGATGCCTAGAGTGAAATATATTGGGAAAAACAATGGCGATTATACGAATATCGATTTAGATTTTGAGAATATGGATGATTTAAAATTTGAAGTGATAACGGAGGAAGTGGAAGTAGATGAATCCGTAATGGAAAGAATAGGCACTATTTTGCCGTGCTATCATTTATATTTATGGGAAGAAGAGTATGACTATTCAAAAGACGATGTCATTAATATTTCTATGCCAAATGGACGCATAGTTAATGCGTTGAAGTTGACTCAAACGCTAGATGGCATTTGGGAACGGGATGGAGAAATAGTGTGCGCTGATTTTAGATTGATTGAAGATAGTAATGTGGATGGATTATATATTAAAGAGAAATATTTACGAGAATTATTAGGAGATAATCTTTCAATAGTATGGATTGGTATGGGCGAAAAACAACACACATACGGTATGATAGGCGTGGGTAAGCAGTCATTTTGCGAGTTGAGTTCGTTAATATACGAAGATGATTTTAAAAACATAAAAGAGATTAGCAAAGTAAATCATAGATAGAATATATGGATTAAAGAATAAAGATTATATGTCAATTAATTCAAAGTATCTAAAAGCATTTAAATAAGTAAAAGAATAGCTTAGCAACAGATATTATTGCTTAGCAATATTTTTATGGAGATGCAAAAATGAAAACAACACAATAGTAAATAAGTGGTTGCGCCCAAATTATGTGCGCAACCAAAATGTATGATATCTTGCCTAATTGCTCTGAGTTTTACATTGCCTTTCGGCAACAAGACGGCGCAGCACCGAGAAAATTCAAAAACACATTAATTCAAATCACAAGATGCCTATGTCAACGAACCGCATAAAAATGTTGTGTGAAAATCCATCTACTTGTATCAAGACTACGGCACGTCTAACAGGCAAACGACTAAAAATCACATAAAATGCACATTAAATTTGAGATAATTTTTGAGAGTGCTAAAACAAGATTTTTATGCCGTTGACAGGGGCTTTTGTCGGTGCTAAAACGCCGTGCCGAAAGGCAATGAAACTTGGAGCGGTTATTTTTTTATAATCTAATTGAATCGCTAACGGAATATGGCGCTTCAAGGAGTATAAAAAAGGTTGCGCACAAGATTTGTGCGTAAGCAGATGTATAGATAAATAGTGCGGTGTTTTAATTGCACAAAATCAGCAATATGAGTTTTTTATAAATTCTTTGAATTTATAGGCATAGTTTAGTAGCAAAAAATTCTCGAAGAAAAAATAATACGAACCCGTTATCTGAGTTCGTATTATTGTCATTTGGTGAGCAAAAAAATGCATCAATTGATTTGAATTTCTAATGACTTGATATCCTAAATATACAGTGCGAATAGATGCTGCGTGCACCTTTCTAAAAAACTAAATATCTTGATGCGTAGCACGTAATTTTATTGGGAAACATCAGATTTTTAATTTGAGTGTATATGTGCTGATTTTTAAAAGCGAACGAGAAATACAAAAATGATAAACACAAATATGATTGAAGGAATGTATATTGACCTATGGCACAAATTATGATAGTATTTATTATAATATTTAATCATAAACGTGAATGCCGACTCGGCTACGATTTTGCAAATCGGAAAGCAAATGTGCAATACAAAGGACAAGAATTATGAGTGGAAACAAGATACTCGACACAATGTGGGACGACAACCCGATTGACATAACACAGGAAGCGAATTTTATATGGTCAATTGCAAATAAATTGCGCGGATCATATATGCCGGACAAATATGGCGATGTTGTGATACCGATGACGATATTGCGCCGTTTCGAGTGCGCGCTTGCCGACATGAAAAAGCAAGTGGTTGACGCATACAAAAAGAATCCGAATTATCCTGCGAAAGCGTTATGCAAAATTTCGGGTTTTTCTTTTTACAATACGAGCGAGTATGACTTGAAAGAGCTTTGCAACGATCCCAATCATATTGCCGCAAATTTCAAGAATTATATAAGTGGTTTTTCATCAAATGTAAAAGATATATTCGGTGAACTCGAAATGTCCAAGCACATTGACAAAATGGAGAAAGACGGCTGTCTTTATTCGGTTGTTGAGGCGTTTTCCGTGCTTGATTTGTCGATAAAGACTTACGACAGTATCAAGATGGGCTATATTTTTGAAAATCTTATCGGTAGATTTTATCAAAACGTTGACGCCGGACAATTTTACACGGGCAGAGATATTATCAAACTGCTCGTAGAAATTTTAATGGCGGAAGGGTGCGACGATATTTTTGAACCGCACAAAGTCATTACTATTCTCGACCAGGCCTGCGGAACGGGCGGTATGCTTTCCACGGCGTATACCTACATAAAACACTATAATCCTACGGCGGAAGTCAAACTGTTCGGACAGGAATTTATGGGGCAGTCTTACGCAGTAGGCCTTGCCGAAATGCTCATAAAAAATCAGGACTCGGACAATTTCCGCCACGTGGACACGTTCAAAACCGATTGCTTTGCGGACACAAAGATGCGTTTTGTGCTTGAAAATCCGCCGTTTGGCACACCGTGGTCTGGTAAGGACGCAAAAGACGGACAGGAGCAAGCCGTGCGTGAAGAGTATGCCAAAGGCGAAACGGGCAGATGGGGACACGGGCTTCCGAGCGGTGGCGACTCTCAAATGATTTTCTTGCAGTCCGCCGTTGACAAAATGGACGACAAATGCGGAAGAGCTGCAATTATTGAAAACGGCTCGCCGCTGTTCAACGGCGATACTGCATCCGGCGAAAGCCAAATCCGCAGATGGTTGCTTGAAAGTGATCTTATTGAAGCAATCATTGCGTTGCCAACAGACTGTTCTACAACACGGGAATACAAACGTACGTGTGGATACTTTCCAAAAACAAGAGAAAAGAGCGCAAAGGCAAGGTGCAACTCATCAATGCCGCGGAGATCTATCACAAATTGAGAAAAGCCGTAGGCAACAAAAAGAATGAGATCACAAAAGAAGATAGAAAGGTGATAACTCATCTCTATGCCGATTTTGTGCAAAACGACGCTTGCAAAATCTACGACAACACGGAGTTCCTTTATAAGGAATACACCGTTATGCAACCGCTTCAACGCAGTTATGCCATAACGGAAGAGCGTATCGAACAGATGCTGATGAAAGGCGCGCTCTCGGGTGTGTATGATGAGGCAAAAATTGCCGACTATGAAAGTCAGGGCGTTGCGCTTGCCGATAAGGACAAGAAAAAATACGAAGAAATGCTTGAAAGAAAGCCCATATACGATGAAATCCTGCAAACACTGAAAGAGCATATCTCGGACAAGGTGTATAAAGAACCGACAAGTTTTGCCAAACATCTTTCGGGGATTTTGTCGTGCGACAAAAAGCTCATAGACCGCATTGCGGACGGGCTTTCCGAAATGGATAAAACCGCGCAAATTCAGCGTGATAAAAAGGGCAATATAATTTACGACAAAGAAACGCGCGACACAGAAATCGTCAAATACACCGAAGATATACAAACTTATATGGCAAGAGAAGTGTTGCCTTACGTTCCTGACGCGAAATGGTTTTGGGAAGAAAATCTCGGCGCGAAAAAGCCCGTGATTAAAATCGGGGCGGAAATTCCGTTCACAAGATATTTCTACAAATACACCCAACCCGAAAAGAGCGAAGTTTTGGAAGAAAAGTTCTTAACACTTGAAAAGAGTGTCAGTGAAAGAATAAAAGCATTGTTTGGGGAGTGATTCTATGGCAACGGAAGATAAGATCGGCAGACAGGAGTTGGTGAATAAAATTTGCGGATTGGTTGAGTCTTTGAAGAAAGATTCAAATTTTTGTTTGTCAATAAACGGCGCATGGGGCAGTGGCAAGTCTTTTGTGTTGAACATGATTGAAGAAGAATTGTCGCAACATTCGGAGTATATTATTGTCAAATATGATGCGTGGGAAAATAGTTTTTATCCTGATCCGCTTATTGCAATGCTGAGCTGTGTTATCGAAGGATTGGGAAATAAACTTTCAAAAATGAGAGGCTATTTCAAAGCTGCAGCTGAATTTGGGGTGAAAAAAGGCAAAGAATTGGTCGATAAGTTGAGCGATGCTGGTGGCAAAATTGGAGTGGTAGCCACAGTGATTAAGAATATCGCTGAGATAGTCGCCGATTTCAAAAATGTTACAGTTGTAAACGATACAAAAGACTCTCAATTGGAAACATACAAAAGCTACAAAATGCTTTTGCAAGAATTTGCGGCATTGTTGAATAAACTTACAAAAAGAGTGTTTGTGGCAAAAAAACAAACAAAAATAATTGTTCTTGTCGACGAGATAGATCGTTGTTTGCCGAATGACCAACTTAAAATTTTGGAAAGACTTCATCATCTGTTCGATGTCAAAAATTGCGCGGTTATCGTTGCAATGAATCATTCTTGCATTGCAAAAACCGTAAAAACCTTGTATGGCACGGATGGCAATGAATATTTGCGCAAATTCTTTGATTTTGTGTTCAAACTCGACACTTCCGCTGAAGTGTATTTGAACAATTTGTTTGACGGCTTTATCAAGAGTTGTGAAAAAATCAAAACGCGGGATAGTGATGCAGAGTTGCAAATAAAGCTTGCGTATCAATGCATGTTATATGGCGATAAAAAAGTGCTTGAAAAAGTGGATAATAGAGAGCTCACAAGATATTTTGATGCCGTCAACAGAGTATGCAATGACTTTGGCTGGCAAAACTTGCTGCCACACTATGTATTCTTTATTTTGATTGCGTTGTTTATCCGTAGAGATGTGACATCATCTTTTCTTGATGAGAAAGATATAAGCGAAAAACAGCATGCAAGAGATGATATATACAATCGACTTTCACGCGATGAAAAAGAAGTGAAGTTGCCATATTATGATTACATCGAAGAATGCATTGGGGTTGATAGGGACAATCCACCAAAGAGCATATTACAATCATCCAATTACTATATCGCCCATGACATCGCATCATCATCGTGGTTGTTTAATGAGATAGTCTGTTATTCAACCGGAAAACAATTCTTACATAATGCGATGAGATTGCATTACCATCAACCAACGGTGAATTCGGATGATTGCAAAAAGTTGCGAGAACTTGTGCTTTTGTATGGAGGAGAACAAGAAAAATGCGAGAAATGAAAGACAGCGGAATATCTTGGGTAGGAGAGATACCCAAAGAGTGGAGTGTAAAAAAAATAAAACACATTTCGCACGTCATTGGTGGTAATGGTTTTAATGTTGAGTTGCAAGGGCTTGAAAGTGGCGATTATCCATTTTGCAAAGCAAGCGATATAAGCAATGCAGGCAAATATTTGGATAAAGCTGCTAATTATGTAACTTTTGACATTGTGCGAGATCAGCATTACAATATCATTCCAAAAGGTGCAATTCTGTTTCCTAAAATCGGGGAGGCAATGAAGAAAAACAATCGAACAATTTGTGTGTTGGATTGCTGCGCTGACAATAATTGTCAAGCGATTGTGCCTTTTGAAAGAAACAGTGGTATGTTTTTGTATTATATTCTCACTTGTGTAAATATGGGCTGGTTCGATAATGCAGGAACTATTCCGTGTATGAATAATCGAAAATTTTTGAATAGCAAAGTGCCTTTTCCGTCGCTTGCCGAGCAACAGAGAATTGCGGAGTTTTTGGATAGAGAGTGCGGGAAGATTGACGGATTGAAAGCGGATATTCAAGCGCAGATTGATACGCTTGAACAGTACAAGCGTTCCGTCATCACCGAAGCCGTTACCCACGGTCTGAACCCGTCCGCCCCGATGAAAGACAGCGGTGCAGGGTGGATGCCGCTTATTCCATCACATTGGAAAGCAGATAAATTAAAATTTCATTTGCGTCAACGAGGTATAAAAAATCAAATAGATAAACAAGTTTTATCTTTGTATCGGGAATATGGTATTGTGCCAAAAGATAGCCGTGATGACAATCATAATGTTACATCGGAGGATGTTTCGGATTATAGATATGTTCGAGTGGGCGATTTTGTCGTAAACAAAATGAAGGCGTGGCAAGGATCTGTTGCTGTATCTAACTATGAAGGTATAGTCAGCCCGGCATATTTTGTCTATGAATTTTCAGATGATTTAATAAACAAAAGGTATTTCCATTATCTAATGAGAAACAAAACCTATGCAACAGAATTTAGGCGCTTATCGGGCGGAATACGAGAAGGACAATGGGATTTACCTTCCGAAGCCTTGAACAACACCATTATACTTTTGCCACCCTTTGTCGAACAACAGGAAATAGCCGATTATCTTGATAACAAATGCGCCGAAATCGAGCAGATTATCGCGGACAAAAAATCGCAAATCGAAACGCTTGACGGCTACAAAAAATCGCTCATTTACGAATACGTTACGGGCAAAAAGGAGGTGGGATAAAATGGATATAAATTTAATGAACGGTAATTTTTGTTCGGCTGAGCAGTATCATAGAGCCTTAGAAGAAGCCGAAAAAGAAAAAAAACAGCAAAAAATCGAAGAAGAAAGAAAAATAGAAAAATTAAATTCGCCGATTGTAGAACAATTGCGATCATTGGTTGAGCAAAGTAATAAACAAGTCAATGTTTTGCAAGAAGAAAACGAAATACGAAAACAGCAGGTGGCTAAACTTGAAGAAAGCGAAGAAAGAGCCAGAAAGGAAGCAAGATCAGCGAAAATTCTCAGCATCATTTCATTTTGCGTGAGTACGGCAATAGCAATTGCTTCGTTGATTGTGGCGATAGTAAAGTAAAGGGGGAATATATGAACAACATTCTTTCCGAAAAAGAATATCAGCGTTTTATCATAGATAAACTCGTTTCGGAAAACGGGTACATAGAGCGGAAAAGTGTGAAGTTTGACCGCAATTTTGCCATAGACCGAGAAGTTTTGTTCAAGTTCTTGGACGACACACAGCCCGATGCAATGGCAAATATTCGCAAAGTGTATAAGGATGCGACGGAGGATACTGTCGTAAACTTTATCAATGCGGAAATCATAAAATCGCGCAGTAGCCTTGTTTCGGTGCTCAAGCACGGCGTTGAAATCGCAGGATACAAGATCGATTTGATGTACACGAAGCCGGCAACCACTTTCAACAAGCAACTTCTCGACAAATACAACAAAAACATTTTTTCCGTTATGGAAGAAGTGTGGGCAAGCGATACGGAGCGTGTTGATCTTGTCGTGTTCTTAAACGGGTTTGCGATAATGTCATTTGAGTTGAAGTGCAATCTTGCAGGACAAAACTATCAAGATGCCATAATGCAATTTCGCATGAATAGAAGCCCGAAAACGAGATTGTTTTTCTTCAAAGCGGGGTGCATTGTCAATTTTGCCATGGACTTGCAAGAAGTGTATATGACAACGCGTCTTGCAGGTGAAAGCACGTTCTTTTTGCCGTTCAATATGGGCAGCGGAACCGGGATCGACGCCGGCAAAGGAAACCCTATATATGCGGATAGATACTCGGTTTTCTATATGTGGGAAGATATACTCAAAAAAGATACGGTGTTAGACCTTATCTCGGAGTTTATCTTTATCGAACGCAAGGAAAAGATCGATGACGTCACCGGTAAGGTTGTTGCAAAGGAAAGTGTTATATTCCCAAGATACCATCAACTTGACGTAATCCGCAAGGCGATTGCCGACGTGAAGGTCAATCGCACGTCGCAAAACTATCTTATTCAACATAGCGCAGGCTCCGGAAAAACAAATTCGATTGCGTGGCTTGCACATAGGCTTTCGTCTTTGCACGACGATGACAATAAGATCGTTTTTGACAACATCATTATTTGCACCGACCGTGTGGTTGTGGATAGACAATTGCAAGACGCAGTGCGTGGCATAGAGCATAAGACAGGTCTTATAAAGGTGATGGACGACAAATGCTCGTCGGCAGATCTTGCACAGGCGCTTCAAAGCAATATCAAGATTATCGGAACGACAATACAGAAGTTTCCTTATATCGTGGATACGGTCAAAAACCTGAAAAACAAGACTTTTGCAGTAATTATCGACGAGGCACATTCTTCCACAGCCGGCAAGGATATGGCGGCAATCACAATGACGCTTGGCGCAGGTGAACTCGAAATGGAAGAAGGTGTCGTCGATACGCAGGATATGATTACGGACGAGATTGCCCGAAACGGAAAGCAAAAGAACGTTTCTATGTTTGCGTTTACCGCCACGCCAAAAGCAACGACTTTGGATTTGTTCGGCAGGCTGAATTCAAAAGGACAAAAAGAGGCGTTCCATCTGTATTCTATGAAACAAGCCATAGAAGAAGGCTTTATTTTGGACGTGCTTGCAAATTTCACCGAATACAACACTTATTATACGTTAAACAAGGAAATATCCGAAGATCCCCAATATAAAACGGCAGAGGCAAAACGAAAGATTGCGCGATTCGTCGAGTTGCACGAAACAAATATTGCGCAAAGGGTGGAAGTTATCGTTGAACACTTCCGCACAACAGTTATGCAAGAGCTTGGCGGAATGGCAAAGGCGATGGTTGTTACTGCATCACGCGCAAGTGCGGTGAAGTATCGTCAAGCATTTGAAGATTATGTCGCAAAGAAGGGTTATGACGGAATTCATGCACTCGTGGCATTTTCCGGAAAAGTCAAACTCGACGGCGACGAAACCGAGTATACGGAAACGTTATTGAACGGTTTTTCGGAAGATAAACTGCCCAAACGATTCGATTCCGACGATTACAACGTTTTGCTTGTCGCAAACAAGTATCAAACGGGCTTTGATCAACCCAAACTTTGTGCAATGTACGTTTTGAAAAAATTGCGCGGCGTGAATGCCGTACAAACGTTGTCGAGATTGAATCGTATCTGTCCGCCGTTTGAGAAAAAGACGTTTATTCTCGATTTCGTCAACACTTATCAGGATATAGTAAATGCGTTTGCACCATACTATACGACAACGTTGCTTGCAAATTCCGTTACGCCAACGGCAGTGTACAATATGGAAACGAAACTGGACGGATATATGATATTCGATCCCTATGATATAGATATGGCGGCGGAAATCATCTATAAAAAGTCAATTGACGCACGAGCAAAAAAGCAACTGCAGTTTTATTTGCAGCGCGCGGAAAAGAAACTCAAAGAATTCGATATACAAAAGCAAATCGAAATTATGGCGGTCATAAGGCACTTTCTGCGTTTTTATGAATTCCTAATACAAGCGTCGTGCTTTGAAGACGTCGAGTTGCACAAAAAGTATTTGTTCTTGACCTATTTCATCTCGTACGTCAGTATATCGCAACCCGGCGGCGGATTTGACCTTTCGGGCAAGATTAAGGCGGATAATTTCATCCAAAAGAAAGGCGAAGAACATAAAACCGTAAAAGTTATGCCGAGTCCGCTTGTTAGATTGCCAATTGCCGATGATTTCAATCTCAACGAAGATCAGATGAAACGTTTGTCTGAGATTATTGACGAAATCAACAGCAAAACCGGCAAAACGTATGACAATGACGTTGTGATTAAATCTATGCTGCAAATCAAGGATTTGATGATGAAATCCGACAAGCTGCGCGAGAGTGCAAAAGCAAATACTGAAAGCGACTTTGCGTTTTCGTATTTCGATGGTATCGACGATGCGCTTATAGAAGGTCTCTCACAGAATCAAGACTTCTTCTCGCTTTTGCTTTCAAATGACGAAATGAAAAAAGAGGTTCTCGGTATCTTCGTCAGCGAAATATATAAGAGTTTGAGGGAAGATAGAAAATAATTATTGCTAGGATAATTTCGTGTAATGTCTTCGATGAGCATAGTGAAGATGCATTTGCCTGTTAGCCGTGCCGTAGTCTTTGATACAAGCACACGCGCGTACGCGGGGGATTGTCTTGATGTGCTTTTTACACAATATTTTATGCGTTTCGTTGACATAGGCATCTTATGATTTGAAGTGACATGCTTTTGATTTTTCTCGGTGCTGCGCCGTCTTGTTGTCGAAAGGCAAATAAAACTCGGAGCATATCAATATGAAACGGCGAAACAAACAGATATTATAAATGCGCCGGCAAAAAGAAATATCACAACGGTTGCACGAAAAGTCAAGTGCGCAAAGAGTACCTCGAAGATATTGTCGTAAACGCAATCATAGATGAGTTGAATCGCCCGGGCGCAATAGAGTATATAACAAAGAAATTGCTTGAAACGCAGGAAGAAAACATAAAGAACAATTCAACCGTGAACGCACTTTTGAAAGAGAAAACGAAGATAGATAAACAGCTCGAAAACATCGCCAACGCCATACAAAACGGAATTGTGTCGAAAACAACCGCAAAACGATTGCAAGACCTTGAAGAACAACAAGAGAAACTTGAGCGAGATATACTGATAGAACAGAGCAAACAGGCAACGCCACTGACAAGGGCGCAAATAAAAGAGTTTTATTCGGACGCGCTCGAAATGGAACCGCGAATGCTCATTGAGTATCTTGTCAAAGAAGTGATAATGTACGATGATAAAATACAAATAATATTCAAATCCCTGATAAACACCGTCCCCGACGAAGATCGGGGATTTTTATTATCCGCAAATTTTTGCAAACCGAAAAAGGTAATATCGTCCCGTTCGCCCACAAAACGCAAAATATTGGTTGAGATAAGGGCGGAATAGCGCAAAATACCCAAAAACGACAAAAAAATAATAACCTAACTTGCAAATTCAAGTTAGGTTATTCGTGGTGACCCACCGGAGATTCGAACTCCGGACCATCGCATTAAAAGTGCGGTGCTCTACCGGCTGAGCTAGTGAGTCATTGGCAGGGGTAGCTGGATTTGAACCAACGAATGCCAGAATCAAAATCTGGTGCCTTACCGCTTGGCGATACCCCTACAACGCAGTCTATATTATCACCAAAACAAAGTTTTTGCAACAAATATACTGCACTTTTTCGGCAAATGTAAAACTTTTTTACATTTGATCGTTCGAATCCATACGATTTTGTGATGGACTCGAACTTATACAACTCCGTTCGGAGCTTTATATCAATGTGGGGTGAATAGTGGGATTCGCGCCGTTTGACCTGTGCCGAGCGACTCGCGCTACACAGGCGCACATTTTTATGCGATTCGTACGACTTTGCGAAGGTCTGCACTATCACGCCGGGGCAGCCAAACAATTCACCGGATTGTTTGATTTTCTGCCCGTTCGAATCCATACGATTTTGTGATGAATTCGAACTCATACAACTCCGTTAGGAGCTTTGTATCAAAGTGGGGTGAATAGTGGGATTCGAACCCACGACCTCCAGGGCCACAACCTGGCACGCTAACCAACTGCGCTATATCCACCATAATGGCGAGCCTGAAGAGATTCGAACTCCCGACACACGGCTTAGAAGGCCGTTGCTCTATCCTGCTGAGCTACAGGCTCATTGCATCGTCAAGACGCATTTTAAACGCTCTTTGAGTTGTGGAGCGGGTGATGGGAATCGGACCCACGCAATCAGCTTGGAAGGCTGACATTCTACCATTGAACTACACCCGCACGGACTCAAATTACGCTGTGAAAGAGCAATCTACGATTCAATGCTTGACAATATTATCACATCAAAGGTTTGATGTCAACAAATTTGGGCTAGATTTACGATTTTGACGGTAAATTTTCCGTCGTGCACGACTGCGTAGGCGTATGAGGGCGTGCCGCATGACGAAGAGCAGACCGCTCCGGGACATACGAGGGTAACTCCGTCGCGTTCGTCGATTTGCGCAAAGTGCGTATGTCCGTAGAAAACGAGGCTGCAACCGAGTTCTTGCGCGCGCAAATACAGTTCCAAAAGCCCGCGTTTGACGTGGTATTTATCTCCGTGCGTGATGAGAATTTTCACCTTGTCGATTTCGATGACTTCCTCGTCCTGAAAAGCGAAATTGTCGCAATTTCCTTTTACTCCGTGAAAGCCTTTATGGCACAAAAGGTCGCCGAGCGCACTTATGCCGTCGCCCAAAAAAAACACGAATTTACTTTCGTTTGCGACTTCGACAAGACGATTCGGAAGAGGATAATTATGGCTGTCCGAAAATGCGACGATAGTGTTCATATCGTTAGTTTTTCGAGTTGAGTTTTTCAAGCATCGCATGCAAAGTTCTGCCGCGGTGGCTTACGGAATTCTTTTCGTCTGCGGACGCTTCCGCAAAGGTTTTTTGAAGCTCGTCGCTGAAAAACAAAGAGTCGTATCCGAAGCCTTCCGTACCCCGTTCTTCGTGCAAAATCGAGCCTTCGACACGTCCTTTTGCGGTGATAAAGTCGCCGTTCGGATAACAAATTGTTATAACCGTCGCAAAATGGGCGCGACGATTTTGCACGCCTTCGAGGTTTTTTAGAAGCAGTTGTCGGTTGGCTTTATCGTTGTGAGCTTCGCCTGCGTAACGCGCGGAATAAACGCCGGGCGCACCGTCAAGCGAGTCAACCATAAGCCCTGTATCGTCTGCAAGCGTGGGCATGTTGCAAAGCTCGCAAATCGTGCGTGCTTTAAGAAGAGAGTTTTCTTCGAGCGTAGTGCCCGTTTCTTCGACGTCAACGTCGATGCCGAGGTCTTTCAACGACAAAAGCTCCTCGAACGAGTTGCCGAGGATAGCTTTGATTTCGGTGAGTTTATGCTGATTGTTGGTTGCGATTGCAAGTTTCATAAATTAGTCCTTTTTCTTGGTTGTGCCGTTTATGGATTTGCCGACGTTTATGAAGTGGTCCGCAACACGCTCGGAGTTGGACGCAAGCGAGAGATACTGTGCTCCGACGTCGGGAGTACAATCGCCTGCGCGCAATCTTTCTATATGGTTTGCGCCCATTGTTTCTGTGATGTCGTCGATTTCGTCTTCGATTACGTTTGCCTCGTCAAGCGAAGCCGCGTCGCTGTTTACGTATGCTTTCATGACCTTTTGAAACAAATCGTTTATGCGACTTTGCAAGTTGCGCACTTCCGAGATTGCGACGTCCGAAAACTTTTGGTCGGATTCTTTGAGTTTGTCGGCGTATTCGATGATGTTTTCCGCATAGTCGCCGACGCGTTCGAGATCGGTGATCGTGTGGAACGTGGTTGCAAGATAGTTGTGGTCGGCGTCGTTCATTTCGAGCTTTGAAAGTTTGACGACGAATCTTGCGATTTCTTTGTTGAGGAAGTTCAGCTCGTTTTCGTTCTGACGGAATTTTTCGATTTGAGAATAGTCGAGAGTGCAAATCACGTCGCAAGCGAGGTCGTAGTTGTGCAATGCGATTTCCGCCATATTGACGATTTCGTTTTTGGTTTGTTGCACTGCGATAGGCGGAGTTGAGAGCATATGCTCGTCGATGTAGTAAAAATGTTCTGCCGGTTGTTCGTCTTTCTTCTTTTTGTCGGGAAGGATTTTACATACAAGCTTAACCGACAAATTGGTGAGCGGTAACATTATGATAACCGTAATGACGTTGAATATCGTGTGGAACATTGCAAGTTGAGTTTGCGGAACGCCGGGGAACATTTTTCCGAAAAGGTAGCCGAAAGTTATAATCTTTGTGGGGTTTACCGCCTTTGAGATTTCGCGCATCATCATTGCTACGAGCATAAAAATCACAACGCCCGAAACGTTGAAAAGAAGGTGAAGGAGAGCGGTGCGTTTTGCGTTGGTGCTGGAAGTAAGTCCTGCAATAATCGCAACCACGCACGATCCGATATTGGAACCCATTGTAAGATAAATGCCTTGGTCGAGATTTATAAGCCCGGTAAAAACCATGGTTATCGCAACGGACGTCATCACCGACGAACTTTGAATTATGGCGGTAAGAATTGTGCCTATAAGAACAAGCAAAATAGGATTGGTTATCGACGCAAGGAAATTTTTGACGGAATCCAGAGCCGCAAAAGTTTCCATCGACGCGCTCATCATGTCAAGACCGACAAACAGCATGCCGAAGCCTGCCAAGATGCCGCCAATCTTTTTTACCAAGTCTTTTTTTGCAAAAGCCATTATAAATGCGCCGATACCCGCAAACGTTGCAAACACTATACCTGTCGAGATTGCGTTGTCGAACATACCGAGTGCGGTAATCTGACCTGTAATTGTCGTGCCGATGTTTGCGCCGTAGATAATGGTTGCGGCTTGCATGAGCGACATAATGCCCGCATTGACGAAACCGATGACCATAACCGTGGTTGCGCCCGACGATTGAATTGCCGCCGTTGCGACTGCGCCTATGCCTACTCCGACGAGTTTGCTTTTTGATGTTCTTGCAAAAAGTTGTTTGAGTTTGTTTGAACTGACAGATTCGAGATTTGAACTCATCATCGTGCAGGCAATAAGGAATATGCCTATACCGGCGATGAGAGATAAAACTGCCGTTGCGATTTGGACCGGTGTCATACTGATTGTTTTTGCACGCCCGTACGTGCGCGAGGAGCGGATGCTCCATAGGCTTGTGCCAGTGTCTTCTTACAATCCCAATTATCACTTGATATCAATTATAAGGTAATTTGACGCGATTGTAAAACGGAAACGAAAACTTGCTCCTTTTTTCGACAAAAATGCCTAAAAGCACGAAAAGTGTTATGCAATTATACAACACGATAAGTGTATTGATATAAAATTGTACGTCCGAAAAATGGCGATATGAGGCTAAAAACGTTGATTTTTAGCAAATCAAAACACGATATGTGTTGTAAATCGTGTTCGTGCCTTGTGGTTTTATGGAAATTATGCAAATTGTGTTCGAGTTGGGTTTCAGGTTGTTTTGCTTTGATGAAAAGGTCTGAAATCGTCGTCCTCGTGCAAGTTGCCCGTGAGATCGTTTTCAAGCAAGATACCGCGCTGCACCGAGCGGTAGCCGTACTTTGCGCGTATATCGTCGATTGTTTTTTCAAGTTTGTCGGCTTTGTCGTTCGGCTCGTCGAAAAGGCTGATTTGCACGCCGTCTTTATTTTCCAGCCTGATTGCAGACACGGTGATTGCGCGAAGGGGATCGTTGAAATTGTGTATTTTTTCAATCAGACTTATCGCGGATTTTGCGATTGCGCCCGAATTTGCGCTTGCCGGTGAAAGCGGAATTTGTTTTGACGTCCATTGTAAAGCTGGATTTTTGATTGAAAGTCCGATGCCGTTTGCAACGAGGTTGTAGCTTCTCAATCTCAACGCAACCATATCCGCAAGAGCGTAAATTACGATTTTGGCTTCGTCGAGAGTTTTTATATCGCGCGGAGTGGTCGTGCCGTTCGACACGCTTTTGGGGATGCGAATATCGTAGTAGTGTTTGACTTCTTCCGTTTCGACGCCTTGCGCGGCGTTTATCATATTGTCGGCAACCACTCCGAAAATGTGACGCAAAGCGTCACGGTCGGCGTTTGCCAGTTGCCGTATGGTGCGGACGTTGAGTTTCGTCAGCTTTTCGGACGTCTGTTTGCCTATCATAATCATCTCGGAGGGCGACATATCGCCGATGACGTCCATATAATGCTCTTTGTCGAGTACGGTCGTCGCGTCGGGCTTTTTGAGGTCGCTGCCGAGTTTTGCGAGCGTTTTGGTGAAAGACACGCCCACGGATATGGTCAGTCCCGTTTTTTCTTTGACGAGCTCGCGCAATTTGTTTGCGATGGTCACGCCGTCGCCGAAAAGTTTTTCGCTGCCCGTCACGTCGAGCCAACACTCGTCTATGCCGAAACTCTCCACGCGGTCGGTGAATCGAGTGTAGATTTCAAACACTTGCTTTGAATGCTTGACGTACTCGTCGAAATGCGGAGGAACGAAAATAATATCCGGGCATTTTTGCCTTGCCGACCACAACGTTTCGCCCGTTTGAACGCCCGCTTTTTTTGCGAGTTGATTTTTTGCAAGCACTATGCCGTGTCTTGCTTCGGGATTTCCGCACACGGCAAGAGGCATCCCGTCGTATTCGGGATGCAGCTTTTGTTCCACCGATGCGTAGAAATTGTTTAGGTCGCAATGCAAAATTGTTTTTCCCACAATTTGATTATACACAATTTTGCCTTGCAAAACAAGCGGTTCTAGTTTATAATATTTCATAGAATAAAATTCAGCGCGCCCGACGTGCGAGGACGTGCGAGGAGTGATATATGATTTTGGTTACGGGCGGAGCAGGCTACATCGGCTCCCATTGCGTGAGAGAACTCAAAGAAAGAAACATGGACGTCGTAGTTTACGACAATCTTGTCACGGGACATATCGAATCCGTGCCGTCGGACGTGCCGTTTGTCAAAGGCGACATCTTTGATGTCGAACTTTTGCGTGAAACGTTCAGAAAGTACGGTGTAGATTCCGTCATTCACTTTGCGGCGTACTCTCTTGTCGGAGAAAGTATGGTCAATCCTGCAAAGTATTATCACAACAACGTTGCCGGCACGCTTGCGCTTTTGGACGCTATGATTGCCGAAAACGTCAAATATCTCGTGTTCTCGTCCTCGGCGGCGACTTACGGAGATTGCGGCGACGGTCTTATCACCGAGGAAAGTCCGCAGCATCCCACCAGCGTGTACGGTCAAACCAAGCTCATGATGGAGCAGTTTATGCAAGATTACGACAAGGCGTACGGACTCAAATACGTTGCTTTGCGCTACTTCAATGCGGCGGGCGCACACAAGAGCGGTGAAATCGGCGAGGCGCACAAGCCCGAATCCCACCTTATCCCCATCATTTTGCAAGTGGCAAACGGCACGAGAGATCACATCGGCATTTTCGGCGACGATTATCCCACACCCGACGGCACTTGCGTGAGGGACTATATTCACATCACCGACCTTGCCGACGCTCATATCCGTGCTCTCGACTATCTCAAACACGGCGGAAAATCCACCTACTACAACCTCGGCAACGGCAACGGATTCAGCGTCAAAGAGGTTATCGACGTGACCGAAAAAGTGACGGGACGCCATATCGAAAGGACAATCGAAGGCCGTCGTCCCGGCGATCCGGCAACCCTTGTCGCATCCAGCGAGAAGATAAAGAGAGAGCTTGGCTGGAAGCCTCGATACGACAGCCTCGAAAGCATCGTTTCGTCCGCATGGAAGTGGCACTCGACGCATCCGCACGGCTATGAAAAGTGATTTTCATTTCATAGAAATGACTTTTTGAAAATCGCAATCGAAGTCGCAACGAGAATATCGCGTTGCGACTTACGAATATATTGTACAAACGATTATGCGACGAAAACGTCGCATAAAAAAATCCGTCGTCGGAATTTGACGGCTTAGGACAAATTCGACGCTTGAAAAGAGGGGGTGCTTATGCAAGTCAGAAAAGCAATAATACCTTGTGCGGGGTTCGGAACGAGATTCCTGCCCGTCACCAAAGTTTTGCCCAAAGAATTGTTGCCCATCGTGGATACGCCTGCGCTGTGCTACATCGTCGACGAGGCGGTGAAGAGTGGCATAGAGGAGATTATGATCGTCATATCTCCGCAAAAAGAAAGTATAAAACGCCTTTTCGAGCCGAACGTTCGGCTCAACGAGCATCTTTTGTCGCAAGGCGAAAAGGAAGCGTACGAGCTTGCCAACGCAGAAATCGGGGCAAAGGTGTCTTTTGTCACGCAAAAGACGATGGACGGCAACGCAAACGCAATAAAACTTTGCAAAGACTTTGTGAACGGCGAGCCGTTCGCCGTGCTTTTCGGCGACGACGTGATGTACGTAAAAGAGGGTGAAAAGCCCGTTACCAAGCAACTTATCGACGCATATTACGCCACGAACGGCGCGTCTATAGTGGGGTGTCAGCGCACGAGCGAAGAGGTTGCAAGACGTTGCGGCGTGATGATAACGAAGTCGGCAATAGACGACAAAACCACGCTTATCGACGGCATAATCGAAAAACCGCAAGGCGAACTTCCCGGCACATTGGTATCTCTCGGAAGATTTGTGCTTGCCCCTTCGATATTCGACGCAATCGAGCGCACGCCGTACACTCACGGCGAGGCATATTTGACGGATTCGATAAGCATTCTTGCCAAAGAAAAAGACGTATGCGCCTACGAATTTAGCGCAAGACGCTACGATATAGGCAACAAAGAAGGTTATCTCGAAGCAACCGTCGAGTACGCTCTGCGAGACAAGGATCTCGACTGCGAATTCAAAGAGTATTTGAGAAATATAACAAAAGAATTATAAAACGGTGAACGGAAGAATTTGCGACATATGCGGAGAAAAAAGCGCAACGCTTTTCGAAAGCGTGGTTGTTGACAACAACCCCGTCGAATACGCGTATTGTCAAAGTTGCTACGAAAACGCTTTGAAATGCGGCAAAAGTCCGCACGAAGAGGCGGATTATAGGCTTTCAAGACGCACCAAAGAGTGCAAATATTGCGGATATACGGTTGAGGATTTTGAAAAGAATTTCCTTTTCGGTTGTGCGAATTGTTATTCTCAAATGCGAAAAATCGCACTCGACGCGGCAAGCAAATCGCAAGGCGTAAACACCGAACTTTTGCAAGCTCGTCCGCCGCAAAACGTCGTTCACAGCGTTTGCGAACTTGAAAGCGAAAACGGATTGAGATTGCAACAAAGCGGTTTGAACACTCTCAAATCCGCAAAGGATTGCACGGTAAACGAGCTTGTCAAAAACAACGTCGTATCGTCGAGAATAAGGCTTGCGCGCAACGTCGTGGGGCTTGAATTTCCTCGCAATTTGAAGGTTACGGACGAAAGAGTCGTCAATCTCATAAACGGCGCGTATTCTGCGGCGCAGGGCGTGTTCGAGGCAAGATTGTTGCCTATGAACAAACTTGACAAAGAACGGAAAAAAGCTCTTATTGAAAGGCATCTCATCTCGCTTGCGCTTGCCAACAACACTCAAAACGGAGCGGTTATAGTCGAGGGCGACAAGAAATTCGGCATCTCGGTTATGCTCAACGAAGAGGACCATATAAGAGAGCAGTGCGTGGAGGAGGGATTCAACCTCAAGGGCGCGTACGAAAGATTGCGCGCATACGACGAAAGGTTGTTGCATGCTTTGCCGATTGCCTACGACGCTCAACTCGGGTTTTTGACGGCGTGTCCAACCAATCTCGGCACGGGAATGAGAGCGTCGTGTATGCTGTTTTTGCCGGCATTGAAGAGGGCGGGAGCAATCGAGGACACGCTCAAAACATTCAAGAGCGAATTCGGCTTGACGATACGCGGAGTGTACGGCGAAGGAAGCGACGCCGCATACGATATGTACCAGATTTCCAACTCTCGCACGCTGGGAGTGAGCGAGGGTGAAATTATATCTCACGTCGAGCAAGCCGTGGCGCGTATGTGCTATTGCGAAAGGGTTGCGCTCGAAAAACTCGTCAAAGAAAAGCAAACCGAGCTTTTGGACGGCATATCGCGCAGTTACGCCGTGCTGAAAGGTGCGTATGCACTCACCGCGCAAGAACTTATGAAATTGCTCGTCGACGTAAAAATCGGCGTAATATTGGGCATTTTGCCTATAAAATCAACTGCGATAACGGACGAAATGATATGGGCGTGTTCCGCCTCGTCCTTGCAGATTATCACAAACGGAAGCAGCGAAGAGGAGCGTGACAAAGCGCGCGCTCGCATCGTTCGCAAACTTTTGACGGAGGAAGAATGATAACGTATTCGGACAATGCTCGACTCGTGCTTCAAAGAGCCAACGAACTTGCCGTACGCACGGGCGGACTTGTTTGCACCGAACACATTTTGTTCGGTCTTTTGGACGTGGACGGCTCGGCGGCGCAAAGACTTTTGAACGGTTGCGGAGTGTACGAAGAAGACGTGATACCCGTGTTTTCGCCAATGCCCACTCGTCCCGTGGTGGAGATGTCCGCAAGAGCATCAAGGGCGGTGCAAAACGCAAAAGAGGTCGCGGCGCGCCTTGGTTCGCAAGTGGTGGGCACGGAGCATATTTTATATACGATTTTGGACGAAACGTCCTCGGTTGCAAGCAACGTTTTGCGCGCGAAGGGCGTTGATCCCGAATATTTGCAACGCCTGACGTACAATGCGATAGTTTCAAGCGGCGGCGGCAGAGCGACAATGTGCCTTGCAAACGGAAATGAGGAAAGCATAAAGGACGTTTTGAGCGGTTACGTGTCCGATTTCTTCGGCGAAAGCGAACAAAATACGCACAAAAACGGCGGCGCAGCGTTTGAAAACAGCGAAAACATCGCTAAAAACAACGATAATTATTACGAAAATTCACGCAAAAACGAGGACGATTTCGACTTGTCTAAATTCGGCACGGATTTGACGCAAAAAGCGCGCGACGGCAAGCTCGATCCCGTCATCGGAAGGGGCAAGGAAACCGAAAGAGTCATTCAGGTGCTTTGTCGCAGGACGAAAAACAATCCCGTGCTCATAGGCGAGCCGGGCGTGGGCAAAAGCGCGGTTATAGACGGACTTGCTCAACGAATAGTGGCAGGCGACGTTCCCGACGCGTTGAGGGGCAAAATCGTGTTTTCGCTCGACCTTACCTCGCTCGTTGCCGGCACGCGATACAGAGGCGACTTCGAAGAAAGACTCAAAGCCACTCTCAACGGCATAAAGCAAAGGGGCAACGTGCTTCTTTTCATAGACGAAATTCACACCATACTCAAGGCGGGTTCGAGCGAGGGCGGTCTGGACATAGCAAACATATTGAAGCCCATGCTCGCAAGGGGCGAATTGCAGACGATAGGCGCGACCACGCTTGAAGAATATCGCAAACAATTTGAGCAAGACAGTGCGTTAGAACGCCGATTTCAGCCTGTTTTGGTGGAAGAGCCCAGCGTGAGCGACACCATTGAAATTTTGCAGGGATTGAAGCCGAAATACGAGGCGCATCACGGCGTTACGATAACAGACGAAGCGATATCTTCGGCGGCGATTTTGTCGGACAGATACGTTGCGGACAGATTCCTTCCAGACAAGGCGATAGACCTTATCGACGAGGCGGCGTCGAGAAAGAAGATTTTTTCCTTTACCACTCCCGGCGAAATTCGCGATTTGGAAAACAAAATCAAGCAAGCCGAACTCGATTTGAGCGAGGCAAAACGCAGAGAAAACTACGAACTTTGCGGAAAATACAAGGCACTCCGCGACGATTATATCGAGCAAAAAGAAAAAGCCGAAATCGAGTGGAAAGAGAAATGTAAAAATACCGATTTGTCCATAGGAGAGGACGAAATTGCCGAAGTCGTGGGCAATTGGACGGGCATCCCCGTAAGGCGAATAACAGAGGGCGAGAGCGAAAAACTCGTCAATCTCGAAAAAACATTGCAATCCAAAGTTATCGGACAAGACGAGGCTTGCTCTGCCGTTGCAAAGGCGGTGAAGAGAGCAAGAGCGGGGTTGAAAGACCCCAAACGCCCCATAGGTTCGTTCATTTTCCTCGGCCCGACAGGCGTCGGTAAAACCGAACTTGCAAAGGCACTCGCTAGTGCGCTTTTCGGCGACGAAGATTTGCTTATCCGCGTGGATATGAGCGAGTATATGGAAAAGGACAGCGTGTCGAGGCTCATAGGCTCCGCACCGGGACTGGTAGGCTTCGAAGAGGGCGGACAGCTCACCGAAAAGGTGCGCAGAAAGCCGTATTCGGTTGTGCTTTTCGATGAAATCGAAAAAGGACATCCCGACATTTTCAACATCTTGTTGCAAATTTTGGAGGACGGCATACTCACGGACAGTCACGGCCGCACTGTAAGTTTCAAAAACACGGTGGTGATTCTTACTTCCAACATCGGCGCAAAAGAAGCGTCTGCACCGCAACGCACGTTGGGATTCGCAAGCGAAAAAGCGGTTGAAAACGAAAGCGAAAGAGTGCGTCAAAGCCACGTGCAAGCACTCAAAGGCGCAATGAAACCCGAAATCATCAATCGTATAGACGAAATCGTCGTGTTCAAAAAACTCGACAAGGCAAGTCTTCTCAAAATTGCCGATTTGATGTTTGCGTCTCTTGAAAAACGCTTGGAAAGCAAGGATATATCGGTGACGATAACGCAAAGCGCAAAGGATTATATCGTAAGCGAAGGCTACGACGCCGAATACGGCGCAAGACCGTTGAGAAGAACGCTCCAAAGACTTGTCGAGGACAAGCTCAGTGAAAAACTTATCAGAGCGGAAATCTCGTCGGGCGACAAAGTGAAAATAGACTTCGACGGAAACAACCTGGTGTTTGAAAGCAACAAATAAACTTCTGCCGCTACAAGATACGATTAAATATCAATTAAAATAATAGCCAAGTATTGAAATTTATTTTTGTATTTGCTATAATAAAGGCACAAAGAACTTTGGAGGTTACTTTATGAGAATCGAAATTTTTGGCAAGAACTACAATCCAAGTGATTCACTCAAGGCAATCACCGAGAAAAAGTGCGCGAAACTCGAAAGACGTTTCGAGGACGAGAATGCGGAAGTGAAATTCACCGTGACGTATGAAAACGGTGATTACACCACCGATATGGTCGTCACAAGCAAAGGTATTTCCTACCGTGCAAGCGCAATGAGCGACTCTCCGTTCGACAATCTCGACGAGGTTATTCCCAGACTTCTCGGACAGATGAGAAAGCAAAAAGACATTTGGGGCAAAGACAAAAAAGGCACGCCCAACGTCTACGAAGAAGAAGTAGAGGGCGAAGAAGAATAAATGAAAGTCGGCATTTCGACAGCAACGTTTTTTTCAAAAGTATTGACCGAGGACTCGTTCTCGGTCATTCAACGCTGTGGAGGGGACACCTGCGAGGTGTTCCTTACCACTTTTTATGAGTATACGTCCGCCTTTGCGCAATTGCTAAAACAACGCAAGGGCGATTTTGACGTATATTCCGTCCATTCGCTCAACACGCAGTTCGAGCCGCAACTTTTCAACAAAGTGCCAAGGACGTACTCCGATGCCGAAAGCATATTTCGCTCGGTGCTTGACGTGGGCAAAACGATAGGCGCGAGGGCGTACACTTTTCACGCTCAGGCAAGGCTGAAACAAAGCGTGTATATCGACCCGAAATTCGTGGGCGACAGGATGAGCAAACTCGGAGATATCGCAAGCGAATACGGCATAAAACTTTGCCTTGAAAACGTGCATTGGGCAACTTTCGATTCGCCCGAATTTTTCAGACAAATGAAACCGTACGCGCAAAATATCGGCACGGTGCTCGACATAAAGCAAGCAAGGCTTTCGGGCTACGATTGGCGGGAGTATATAGACGTGATGGGCGGCACGCTTACAAACGTGCACGTCAGCGACGTCAAGGACGGCAAAATAGTGATGGTCGGCAAAGGCGAGTTTCCCTTTAAGGAGCTTGTGGCAAGGCTCAAAGACGTCGGTTATGACGGACCGCTCATCATCGAACAATACGCCGGAAATTACGATTCGATTGACGAAGTCAAGGAATCGGTTGAATACCTTAAAAACATTTTGGAGGCATAAAGATATGCAAATCAAGTTTGATTTCAACAATATGATGGAATCCTCGATCGGCGAGCAAGGCATCACCGAAAAAGAAATAGAAGCCGTGCTTGACAAGGCAGGCGACAGCTACGCTTATTTCGAAAAGAATCGCGGCACCGGCTGGATGGGTTGGTCGGAACTTCCGTACAATCAAGAAGAAATCGTGAGAGATATCATCTACACGGCGGCGGAAGTGAGAGCACATTACGACAACTTTGTGGTTTTGGGCATCGGCGGCAGCGCACTCGGCCCTATGGCTGTGTTCAACGCGCTTTGCCATTTCAGATACAACGACCTCGACGCAAAAAAACGCGGCGTAAAATTCTACGTTGAGGACAACGTAGACCCCGAACGTATGCTTGCGCTTTTGGACGTCATCGACGTGGAAAAAACCATGTTCAACGTCATCACAAAGAGCGGCGCAACGTCGGAAACAATGAGCCAATACCTTATCATCACCGACATTCTCAAAAAGAGATGCGGCAAGGATTGGGCAAAACATATCATTGCAACGACATCTCAAAGCAAGGGTAATCTCATCAAACTTGCAAAGAAAGAAGGATTTAAGACCTATTATATCCCCGACGGAGTGGGCGGACGTTTCAGCGAACTTTGCCCCGTGGGACTTCTTCCGGCGGCAGTGCTCGGCATCGATATTATCGGACTTTTGAGAGGCGCGGCGGAGATGGACAAAGCGTGCAACTCCTCAAATCCCTACAAAAACCCCGCTCTTATGGCGGCAACGCTCCAATATATCGCAATGGAGCAAAAAGGCAAAAACATTTCGGTTATGATGCCTTATGCGGACAGTCTCAAACTTATGGCGGACTGGTATTGTCAACTTTGGGGCGAAAGCCTCGGCAAAGCGGTCGACTTTGACGGCAACGTGGTGCACAAGGGACAAACCCCCGTCAAGTCGCTCGGCGTGACCGACCAACACTCGCAAGTGCAACTTTACACCGAAGGTCCGTTCGACAAAGTCGTGACTTTCATCGGCGTGAAGAAATACAGAGGCGACGTGGTCATCGCAAACGGCGCGGAGGAATTTGCGGATGTAAACTTCCTTTGCGGACATACGATGGGCGAGCTTATCAACACCGAAAGAGAAGCAACCGAATATGCGCTCACTCGATCCAAACATATGAATCGCACCATTATGCTCGACGAAGTCAACGCAAACACAATCGGTCAACTTTTGATGTTTTTCCAACTCGAAACCGCATACTGCGGCAAGATGCTCAACATCGACACATTCAATCAACCGGGCGTCGAAGAGGGCAAAAACGCAACCTATGCTATGTTTGACAGAAAGGGTTACGAACAAAAGAAAGAAGAGCTTGCAAACGCTCCGAAAAAATTGACGAAATACATCATCTGAAAATGATAAAATTAGACGGCGTAAGCAAACAGTATCTTTACGGAGCGAGAGTTTTCGCTCCCGTGGATATTACTATAAACGACGGAGAAATTGTCGCTCTTCTCGGTGACGAGTTGAGCGGCAAAACCACGTTTTTGAAGGTTGTCGCAGGTGTGACCGATTCGGAAGGCAAAGTGCTTTTCGACGGTGAACCGCTTGCCAAAAAGCCCGACGACGTGATTATGATTTTCGACGATCTGGCGTTGTTTGCAAACCGTTCCTGCTATTATAATCTTGCCTATCCTCTCAAAATAAGAGGAGCGGACAAAGACGAAATCGACAAGAGGGTCAAAGCGGCGGCGGAAAAAGTCGGCATAACCGCTTCGCTGTATTTCAAGGCGAGAAAACTCGATTCGATAGACAAAAAGCGTTTGGCGATAGCAAGGCTGTTTTTGCGCGATTTCAAAGTTGCGCTCGTTGACGATATTACGAGAGGACTTAAAAAAGAAGATGCAAAGACGCTTTGGCAAGAGGTTGCTCCGGCTCTCCAAGATTTTGCAAAAGAAGGCAAAATAGTGATTTTCGCAACACGCGACAAGGACGAGGCAATTTCGATTGCGGACAGAATCGTCGTGACGCACTATCGTCAAATCAAGCAAATAGGCACGCTCGAACAAATCTTACAAAATCCGTCGAATATATGGGCGGCGCAGGCGTTTGACGAGGACTACGCTTTTGAAAAAGCGAGGCTGGAAATTGGGGACGGCAAACTTGTCGCAACCACGGAGGACGGATTTGAAATCGACCTTTCGCACCTTGACGGCAAAGTGGTAAAATCGTATATCGGGCAAGACGTTTACGTCGGCTGGGCAAGCGATTGCTATGACGTTTCGGGAGAGAGAAAGGCAAAAGTCGAGCATGCGTACAAGAGTGAAAACGGCTATATCCTTACGTGCGGAAACCGCCGTATAAAATGTGACGAAAAACTTGCCGAAACGGGCACGCTTCCGCTTTTGGGCAAAGCGTTGCTCTTTGACGACACCAACGAGAACTCGATTTATTCCAGGAGCTGAAATGATAATTTTGGGCATCGACCCCGGACTTGCCACAATGGGTTACGGGGTGATTAATTCAGAAAAAGGCAACTATTCCGTAATCGATTACGGAGTTGTCACCACGCCCAAAGAGTGCACTTTGCCCGAAAGGTTGCTCCAACTCGAAGACGGCGTAAAGGAGCTTATCGACACCTATAAGCCCGACAACGTGTCAATAGAGGAACTGTTTTTTTCAAAAAACATAACCACGGGCATTCCCGTCGCGGAGGCAAGAGGCGTGATTTTGCTCACGGCGGTGAAGAGCCTTGGCAAAGAGGTGTACGAATACACCCCCAACCAAATCAAACAAGCTGTTACGGGTTACGGCGGAGCGGACAAAATCCAAATGCAACACATGGTGCAGGTTTTGTTGCGCCTGAAAAGCGTACCGCGCCCCGACGACGCCGCAGACGCTTTGGCGGTTGCGATATGCCACGCGCAAACAAGCAGAATGATCGGCACTTTCAAGGTGCAGTAAACATAACGTAAAACCCAAAAGGTGAAATATGTATAGCTACATTCAAGGCAAAATCGTGGACAAAACGTTCACGTCAATCGTTGTGGACAACAACGGCATAGGTTATGAAATCGGCGTAAGCGGCAACACGCTCACGGACATCGATATGGGCGAAATCGTGAAGATTTACACCTATCTTTACGTCAGAGAGGACGAGATGTCACTGTACGGCTTTTCTCGCTTGGAAGAGAAAAAACTGTTCTTGCGCCTTATCGAAATCAGCGGTATAGGTCCGAAAATGGCAATGCAGATTTTGGGCGGCTACGATCTGAAAACTTTGACGGTTGCGATTGCAAGCGGTGACAGCAAAACTCTTTGCAAAATCAAGGGGTTAGGGAAAAAGACGGCGGAACTCATCATATTGAGCTTGCGCGATCAAGTTGCCGACGACATCACGCTTTTCAACGATCATCGGGACGCGGTTACGGGCGAGGATATTGCAGACGCCGTATTTGCCCTCGAAAGCCTCGGAATTTCAAAAACCGAAGCCGTGCGCATGGCAACCGAAGCAAGCAAGACGTGCCACGGCACAGAGGAGATTATACGCACTTGCTTGCAAAAAATGAGCAAATAGCACTATTTGGCGAATAACTGCGTCAGGTGCAACTGCTCAAACAGTCACGTACAACAAGTACGCTCCTGTCTGTTCAGTTGCAGCCTTCCTTGTTCTTCATCCAAATATTGCAATTTGCTGCAAATAGCACTATTTGGCATTTAGTGTGTTCTTATTAACGCAATGCAAATAACCACCGAAAAGGTAAATCATGATCAAATCACAATTTACAAAAGAAAATCAGGACTTCGACGTCACAAACAGGGTGGTGAGTTCGCTCACCATCGATGACGACGAGCAAGAAAACAACCTTCGTCCGCACAGCATGGACGAATACGTCGGGCAAGAGAAGATAAAGAAGAATCTTGAAGTGTTCATATCTGCCGCAAAGGCGAGGAACGATGCTCTCGACCACGTGTTGCTTTACGGCCCTCCGGGACTCGGAAAGACTACGCTTGCGCACGTTATTGCAAGCGAGTTGGGCGCGCAAATCAGAGTTACGAGCGGTCCTGCGATAGAAAAAGCAGCCGATCTTGCGTCCTTGCTCACCAACCTTGAAAAAGGGGACGTGCTGTTTATCGACGAGATACACCGCCTCAACCGCAATATAGAAGAAGTGTTGTATCCTGCGATGGAAGATTTTTCTCTCGACCTCGTCAACGGCACGGGGCCTATGGCAAGAAGCATCCGCATACCTTTGAAACGATTTACGCTTATAGGCGCAACCACGAGGGCAGGCATGCTGTCAAGCCCTTTGCGCGATCGTTTCGGCATGTCTTTGCGCCTTGAAATGTACACCGACGAGCAACTCAAACGCATAGTTATGCGTTCGAGCGGAATACTCGGCATCGCAATCGACGAGGACGCCGCGCTTGAAATCGCAAGACGCTCAAGAGGCACTCCGCGTATCGCAAACAGACTTTTGCGCCGCGTGCGTGACTTTGCCGAGTACGAGAAACTCGACAGAATCAATCTTGCCATCACTCAAAAGGCACTTGCGCTTATGGATGTGGACGAGCTCGGACTCGACATCACCGACCGCACCGTTCTCGAAGCCATTATAGATAAATTCGGCGGAGGCCCTGTGGGACTTGAAACTCTTTCCGCCGCAACGGGCGAAGAGGCAAGCACGATAGAGGACGTCGTCGAACCCTTCCTCATTCAACTCGGTTTTATCGGAAGAACTCCGAGAGGCAGAGTTTGCACGGAAAACGCATATAAGCATCTGAACAGAGAGTTTAAATAAATCAATCCGCGGAAAAATTTGAATATGGAACAAGAAAACAAAAATCTAAAAACGCACGATTTCTTCTACGAATTGCCCGAAGAACTCATTGCGCAAACCCCGATAGAGCCTCGTGATCATTCGAGGCTTTTGGTGTATAATCGTCAAACGGATCAGATTTGGCACAAGCATTTTTACGATTTGCCGTCCTTTCTCAAAAAAGGCGACTTGCTTGTGATAAACAACACGAGAGTTATCCCGGCGCGCATTTTCGGACATATCGAAAATCACGAGAGCGTGCTTGAAGTTTTGCTGTTGAAGCGCAAAGATTACACGCATTGGGAAACCATTATGAAACCGGCACGCAAGGCAAAACTCGGCTCGGTGATACACTTTTGCGACGAATTGAGCGCAGTCGTTACGGAAATAGGCGACTACGGCGCGCGCACGATCGAATTTCAATTCGACGGAGTGTTCGAGGACATTCTCGACAGAGTGGGCAATATGCCGCTTCCTCCGTACATAAAAGAAAAACTTGCCGATAAGGAGAGGTACCAGACCGTTTACAGCAAGATTGAAGGCTCTGCCGCCGCTCCGACGGCAGGATTGCATTTTACGCCCGAACTCATGCAAAAAATCAGAGATATGGGCGTGGATTTCGCAACAGTGCTTTTACATATAGGACTAGGCACGTTCCGTCCCGTCAAAGAGGACAACATCCTCGATCACGAGATGCACACCGAATACTATGAAATCGACGAGGAGAACGCCGAAAAGATAAATTCCGCAATCAGAGAGGGTAGAAGAGTGATTTGCGTGGGTACGACAAGCGTGCGTACGCTTGAAACGGTTGCCGACGATAACGGATATGTTCGCGCGCAAAAGGGCGACACGAGCATCTTTATCTATCCCGGCTACAAGTTTAAGTGCGTCAAGGGGCTTATCACCAACTTCCATTTGCCCGAAAGCACGCTGATTATGCTTGTATCGGCGTTTGCGGGCAGAGAAAAAACGCTTGAAATCTACAAAGAGGCGGTCAAGGAGAAGTACAGATTCTTCTCGTTCGGCGATTCTTCGTTTTTTGAATAACCGTACCGCCAGATTTTTGTAAAAATAAATAATATAACAATACAATAATATAACAAGGAAAACAAGGAAAACGAGATGAGATTCGAAGTTATACACGAAGATAAAAAGACGGGTGCGAGGGTTGGCAAACTCTACACCGAACACGGCGTTATCGACACTCCGTGTTTTATGCCGGTCGGCACAAAAGCGACTGTAAAAGGGCTTTCACCCGAAGAAGTGCACGCAACCGGAGCGCAAATTTTGTTGTCGAATACCTATCACTTGTATCTGCGCCCGGGGCACGAGCTTATCGAAAAGGCGGGCGGGCTTCACAAGTTTATGAACTGGGACGGCGCAATCCTGACGGACAGCGGCGGATTTCAGGTTTTCTCGCTTTCATCATTGCGTAAAATCACCGACGACGGAGCGGAATTCAACAGTTTTATCGACGGAAGCAAGCACTTTTTCTCGCCTGAAAAATCCATGGAAGTTCAAAAGGCTTTGGGCAGCGACATCGTGATGGCTTTCGACGAGTGCACGCCTCCCGACATCACGCACGACAAAGCGCGCGACGCAATGGAACGCACACTGAAATGGTTGGATAGATGCTCGAAAGTCGAGCTTAAACCTCATCAAACGCTGTTCCCGATCGTGCAAGGAAACGTCTTTGCGGATTTGAGAAAAGAGAGCGCGGAGCGCACCGTTCCGTACGCAAAATGCGGCATTGCGATCGGCGGATTGTCGGTTGGCGAAAGCGCGGAAAAGATGTACGAAATGCTCGATGTCTTGCAGCCTATTTTGCCAAAGGATCAACCGCATTATCTCATGGGCGTGGGCACTGCCGATTATATCGTCGAAGGCGTTGCAAGGGGAGTGGATATGTTTGATTGCGTGCTTCCCACCCGTATCGCGCGCAACGGCACGGCAATGGTCAAAGAAGGATTTTTGACAATCCGCAACGCGCCCTATGCCGAAGATTTTACGCCGATAGATCCCGATTGCGATTGCTACGCTTGCAAAAACTACACCAGAGCGTACATCCGTCACCTCATCAAGAGCGACGAGATTATGGGCGGACGCCTGTTGTCCATCCACAATATCCGCTTCCTCGAACGACTTGCTGCCGATATCCGTCAAGCGATTTTGGAGGACAGATACGACGAATTCCGCAAAGAGTTTATGGAGCAATATCAAGGTTAGAGCATACAAAACATTAAAAATGCTTTAATAAAGCCACAAAATGTACGATTTTTGTTGCAAAACTATATGAAATCGTGTAACATTGAATCATCAAAATAGAATAACCGTATAGGTGAATAAAGGAGCAAATATGTTAAATTCTTTGATTCTCGCAGCAGACGGAACAACCAAAAGCAATAACGGTTGGATTATGTACGTCGTCATCGGCGTCGTGCTCGTGCTTATGATTGTTCTTACGATCGTTCCTCAAAAGAAACGTCAAAAAGAACAACAAAATATGATGAACAGTCTTTGCGTCGGCACGAAACTTATGACCGTCGGCGGCATCGTAGGCAAAATCACTCAAGTCAACGCAGACAATACGCTCATCGTCAACGTCGGCACGGAAGCCAACCCCACTTTGATCGTCATCGACAAGAAAGCGGTCGGTTACGTCCTCGAAAAAGTTGCGGCACCTCAACAAGAAACCGCTCCCGAAGCACCCGCAACGGAAGAAACGAAAGTTGAAGAAAAAGCAGAAGAAGCAACTTGTGACAACAACTGCGACGCATGCGCCGAAAAAGCGGACTGCGACAAAGCCGTCAGCGGTGAGGTGGTTGAAGAAACCTCGGACGCAACTCAAGACGAAACCAAATAAGTTTTGGAAAAGCACACGAAAAAGCACGCATTGCGTGCTTTTTTTGTTGCTTTAAGAACACTCTGAATGAGTGTTTGTTTCGTCCTCTACAAGAGTTGAACGGCGTGTACTCTGAATTAGATGTGCCCCCTCTTTCCCTTTCGGGCTTTTCTCCCACCACTCAAATAAGGACAATTCTCTACAAGATTATCCGTCGTTCGCGGGGGAGACAATCGGCACTCGCATAGATAGGGACAATTCTCTCATTATGCCACCGTCCTTTGTGCGCCAGCTACGCAACAACACGGCGCAGTCGGACGGTACAACCGTCAAGCTCGGCGTTCGCTTGCTCGCCGCCTTGCGGCTCGTGTTCCGTCTTTGAAGTTGCACATACCGTGTATAAGTACGCTTCGAATTGAGTGTTATCGCCGTTGCAGTGCGACATAGTGAAATCATGCTTTTTTCGATTTTATGTTTACTGTGATTATGCCGCTTATCGCGCCGGCAATCGGCAGGGTGATAAGGTCTATCCAACTGAAAGAAACGTCTTTGAACGCCGTGAGAGCGGAGAATATCAAAAACGTGAACAGCATATACACGAGTCCGCTTATCGCGCCTTTGACAAGTCCGTTTTGCGGATTTTTGAACGCAAGCATCACGCCTATGAGCAAGGATAGGATTTTGATTGCGATATTGACGGGCATAATCACTTTGTTTTCGACGTTTGCAAAACGGATTACGATTGCAAAAATCAGCACCATTGCAAGAGATATAAGGGTTGCAAACAACACGGCTTTCAATACGTCCGTGACGTCGGTTTTCAGGTTTTTGGCTTTTTCCATATCACAAACTATGAGTTTTGGCAAAAATATATGACTTTTCGGGCAAAAAATACAACTTAAAATGGAGCAATCGCATCATATTTTCTTGACTTGACAAGAGGTTATAGTTATAATATCTATGTTTTACTATATGGAGGACTAGTCCTGTGAACAAGAAGAAGTCTATTGTCGTCTTGTGTATAGTGAGTGTATTCATCATTTTGATGGCTGTGTTTGCCGTGGTTTCGTTCCCGATCGCAGGCACGGTTTACGATTACACCGGTTATGCAAAGACAATCAAACTAGGTTTAGATATGTCGGGCGGTGTGTCCGCTGTCTTTAGAGTCGCAAACGACGATTACGGCGATTTCGATACCCGTATCAACGGCACGATAAGCTCGCTGCAAAGTTTGCTTGTGTCCAAGGGTTACACCGAAGCAACCGTCACCAAAGGTACGTCGAGCGACGGCAACACCACGATCCGTGTCGAAATCCCCGACGTTGACGATCCCGCACGTGTGCTCGAACTCGTCGGTCGCCCCGCGTCGCTGTATTTTACGCTCAAAGATCTCGGCAATGAAGCAAGCAATGCAGACCTCGAAAAAGAAGCTTTCCTCAACGGCCGCGAACATCTTGAAAACGCATACGTAACCACGTCCGACAACGGCAATTTCGCAATCGGTTTGAAGTTCAACACCGAAGGCGCAAAGAAGTTTGGCGAAATCACGTCCGCAAACGTCGGCAAAAAGACGTATATCTACGTCGGCGGACAAAAGATTATGGAGCCTTCCATCAATGCGGCAATCACCAACGGATCCGCAATCATCACCGGCAACTACACCTATCAATCCGCTTACGAATATGCAACCAAACTTCAATCGGGCACGTTCGGAGTTACGCTCCAACTCGCAGAGGTGAGAAGCATCTCCGCAACGCTCGGTGAAAATTCCATCCGTACGGCTCTCATCGCAGGTATCATCGGCGTCGCACTCATCTTCATATTCATGGCATGCGTGTATCGCGGACTCGGACTTGCGGCAGACCTCTCGCTTTGCGTGTACATTGTGTTGCTCATTTGGTTCTGCGCAGTGCTCCCGTGGGTGCAACTCACACTCCCCGGTATTGCGGGTATCTTGCTTTCAATCGGTATGGCAGTCGACGCAAACGTCATCATATTCGAGAGAGTCAAGGACGAATACAAACATTCCACAAAGCCCATTTCAACTTGCATCAAGGTAGGTTTCAAACGCTCCGCGGGCGCAATCATCGACGGTCAGGTTACGACGCTCATCGGCGCAATCGTGCTTTGGGTGCTCGGCTCTGCGTCAATCGTCGGCTTTGCCGTGACGCTCTTCATCGGTATCATTCTTTCCTTGTTCTGCTCGCTCGTCGTGACAAGATTGGTGCTAAAAGCGTTTATGCCACTCAACAGCACAAGCGAGAAGTTCTACGGTTTGAAACGCGTCAAAGAGGACGAGAACAAAGATTCCGTTCCTGCACAACTTGCAAAGGAGGAGGCGTAATATGAAAAACAATAACTTCCGCAATCTTTGCAACAATTACAGCGTTTGCAAAAATGCAAAATATATGGCAATCGTGCCTTTCGTCATCGTGCTCGTGGCGGTTATCGTGATAGTCGCTCTCGGCGCAACGTCGGGTAGCTACTCCGACGCGGTCGGCATCGGCATCGACTTCGAGGGCGGTACAATTCTTACCGTTACGCTCGGCGAAAGCATCCTTGACGATTCGACCTATCAAAGCGAAGGCAACGCAATCAAAAACGTTATCGAAGGTGTTGAAATCGACGGTCAACACGTTGTGGTAAGCTACATGCAACGTCAAGAGGCAAACGACAACTCAAAGACCTCGATAGTTTTCAGATACAAAAACGTATTCAGCGACGACGCAAGCATCAACAAGATGAACGAAGCCATCAGAAAAGCGGTTGACGATCACGTCGATCCCAACGTTTCTTTGACGGACGCAAACAAGATTACGTATGAATCCATCGGCGCAACCGCCGCTGCGGACTTGCTCTCGAAAGCAGGCATCGCTCTTGCGGTTTCAATCGCGTTGATCCTCGTGTATATCATGATCCGCTTCACGTTCACGAGCGCAATCGCGGCTGTCGTGGCTTTGTTGCACGACGTCGTCATCATGTTTGCTCTCACGGTTATTTGCAGAGTGCAAATCAACAGCTCCTACGTTGCGGCTATGATCACGATCGTTGCTTACTCAATCAACAACACGATCGTCATCTTCGACCGCTGCCGTGAAACAATCAAGCCCCTTAAAGGTCAAAAGGACATCGATTATAAGGGCATCGGAGACATGGCGGTGCGCTCCTCGCTCACTCGTACGGTGTACTCCACGTTGACCACTATGGTCACGATCATCTTCCTTGCAATCCTCGGCAGCGACACGATAAGAGAATTCTGCGTGCCTATCATCCTCGGTTTGCTTGCAGGCTTGTTCTCGGCAACATGTCTAGCGACTCCGCTTTGGGCAGCACTCAGCATCTCTTGGGATAAGACCAAAGCCAAGTATGCAAAACGCAACGCCGTGACTTACGACAAGAAAGACGATTCCGAATCCGAAATCATCGTCGGCGAGGACGGAGAACAAACCGTCAGACCGCAAGTCAAACAAGCGGGACAACAAAAGCAAAAACAAAACGTCGTCTACAAGTATTCGAAGAAGAATACGACGTTTAAAAAGAAAAAATAACGATTAGATTGCGCCCTCACAAAGCTGGGGGCGTAGTTTTATGATTTTATGAGATACGTCGTAAAAACTCCTCGTTTTCCACTCACAAGCGACAGAGTTGCGCTTGCAAAGCGTCTTGGGATTTCCCAAGACTTTTTGCGTTTGTTGCTGGGAAGAGGTATGAGCGAAGATTCGCTCTACGACTATCTTCATCCGTCTTTGGACAAACTCTCTTCGCCGTATGAAATCGACGGTATGCAAGAGGCTGTCGCGCGTATTCGAAAAGCAATCAAAAACAAAGAAAAAGTGCTTATTTACGGCGACTACGACTGCGACGGCATTTGCGCGATATCCACGCTTATGCTGTATTTGCGCGACAAACTCGACGTGTTTTACTTCATTCCCGACCGCAACAAAGACGGCTACGGAATAAGCGTCGACGCACTGGAAAAAATCCTTGCGTATCATTCGCCGAAGCTCGTTATCACCGTTGATACGGGCATAACGGCAATCGAGGAAGTGGAGTATCTCAAATCGAGAGGCATTGACACCATTGTCACCGACCACCACGAGCCGCAAGAAAAAATCCCCGACTGCATCGTCGTAGACCCCAAAGTCGCAAGAAAAGGTTTCTACGATCTTTGCGGCGCAGGCGTTGCGCTCAAACTCGTGGAAGCTCTCGGCGGCAGAGAAGAGGCGAAAAAGTATCTGGACATCGTTGCAATCGCAACCATTGCGGACGTGGTGCCTCTCAAAAACGACAATAGAATCATTGCCTATTACGGATTGAAACAAATCACAACGTCGCCGAGAAAGGGCGTGAAAATGCTTCTCAATCAAGAGAGCGTGTCGGCAACCGACGTCATGTTCCGCCTTGCGCCGAGAATGAACGCGGCAGGCAGACTCAACTCGGCAATGAAAGTTGTCGGATTGTTTCTCGAAACCGATTATTTCCTTTTGAGGACGCTCACTGACGAGCTTGCAAGGGACAACGCCGCACGACAAGAACTTTGCGAAAAAGCGGTTGAAAGGGCAAAGGCTCAACTTGCCGGCACCGACTTCAACGACGTCGGAATAATCATTCTCAAAAACAAAGATTGGGAGCCGGGTATATTAGGTATCGCGTGCGCGCGACTCGTGGAAGAGTTCAAACGTCCGACAATCCTTTTTGCAAACACCGACGACGGCGAGCTTCGCGGCTCGGCGCGTTCCATTGCGCAAGTCAATATTTTTGAAACTCTTTGTTCGCTCAGCGAATACTTTACGGGATTCGGCGGACACGCGCAAGCGGCGGGAATTTCTATGGACGAGAGCAAGTTCGACGATTTCGTAAAAGCGGCGAACGAGCTTATTTTGTCCACGCACGATAAGCACGATTTCACGCACGAGATAAGTTGCGAGATGGAATTGCCAATAGATATGGACTTTTTGTCTTTTGCAAAGGAACTCGAACTTATGGAACCGACGGGCTATCAGAATCCTCGTCCGACTTTCCTTGTGAAAGGGCAGGGATTGCGATTCGATAGAATAGGCTTTTCGCAACACGTCAAATACGTTTCGCCCAACGTCGAACTTATGGGATTTTCAAAATTCGCTCCTTGCCTCATGGCAAAAACGGGTAAAGTGGATTTTGAACTTTCGCTGGGTATAAACGCGTTCCAAAATAGAGAATCTGCGCAAGGTATCATACAGACTTTGCAGTTCGAGGACATCGAAATAGACGAGGACGAGGCAAAGTGCATGAACTTGCATCAGTTGTCCTGCGAAGGCAGTGCGAATTTGCAAAAAACGGACTTTAAGTGTGTTGACGAGTGGCTTAAAGAGCCGTTCGGGACGGCAATCGTATGTTTTTCAAGACAGGAATACGACGATATTTGCGCGCAAAACGAGAGCGTTAAGGCACTTCCCGTGCTTATTGCGACGCCTCGTTGTCTGAATCCCGAAAACTGCGTGGTGGTGTGTCCTGCCGAGTTCTTCGATTTCTCATTCTACAACAGAGTGGTGGTATGCGGCCGTCCGCTTTGCGAGGGGTATCTTGCAAAACTTCAAAAGGAAAGCAAGGCATTGTACGCTCTGGGAGATTGCTCCGAAAAGAAAATGTCCGTAAGCAAGGACGTTTTGCGCAAAGTGTACAAAGAAATCGTCAACGTCGCGCGTCGCACGCCGAAACTTGCAAGTCCGCACAAAGCGTATATCGCCGTATGCTCCGGCTACAAAGTGCCCGAAAGCATATTTATGCTTGCGTTGCGCATTTTCGACGAAGTGGGCACTGTAAAAATCAACGAAAAAGGATTTGTGCAAATATCCGCAAAATCAGTAAATTTGGAAGACAGCATTGCATATCGCAACACCGAACACGCATAAAATCACGACGATTTGTTGCGTTTTCGCGTTTTAGGCGTATTGCAATGTTTTGTTTTTTCAAGTATAATATTGTATTGTCAACGGACGATAAATAGATTTTCATCGCCGTTGAAGAGTGAAAAGTATGGACGAATTGCTTGTAAAACTCAGAAAAACCTATCCGACGAATTATGCGGAAATCAAAAAGGCGCATGATTTTGCCGAGCAAGCGCACCGCGGACAAAAGAGAAGTTCGGGGGAGGATTATTTTATTCATCCCTGCGCGGTTGTGGAAATTCTTGCCGATTTCGGCTTTGACTCGTCAACGGTCATAGCCGCGTTTTTGCATGACGTTTTGGAAGATACGTCCGTCACTTACGACGAACTTCGAGAGCAATTCGGCGACGAGATTTGCGAACTTGTCGAGGGCGTAACCAAACTCGACAAACTTCAATTTGTCAACAGAGAAGAGGCGCAAGCGGAAAACTTCAGAAAGATTTTCGTTGCTATGGCAAAGGATTTGCGAGTTATCATCATCAAACTTGCCGACCGTTTGCATAATATGCGCTCGCTGCAATATCTCCCCGAAGAAAAGCAAAAACGTATCGCAAAAGAAACGCTTGACATCTATGCTCCGCTTGCGGGCAGACTGGGTATTTCTTTCTTCAAGTGCGAACTCGAAGATTTGGCAATGAAATATTTGCTGCCTGCCGAGTACAAGTATATTGCGGAAAACGTTGCCAAAAAGAAGTCCGAAAGACAAGGCTTTTTGGACGCAATTTGCAAGCAAATCGAAGAAAAACTCAAAGAAATGGGCATACACGGCGAAGTGAACGGCAGACCCAAACACTTTTATTCCGTGTACAAAAAAATGCACAATTTGCATATCGATATAGACCAGATTTACGACTTGTTGGCGGTGCGAATCATCGTTGACACCGTGAAGGATTGCTACACGATGCTTGGCGAAATCCACACGATGTGGAAGCCTATGCCGGGACGTTTCAAGGACTATATCGCAATGCCCAAAGCGAATAACTACCAATCCTTGCACACCACCGTCGTGACGCAGTACAACGAAACCTTCGAAATCCAAATCCGCACGTACGAAATGCACAAAGTGGCGGAATACGGCGTTGCGGCACACTGGAAATATAAAGAGGGCACGACGGGCAAGGACAGCGAACTCGACAGCAAAGTGCGTTGGCTTCGCGAGGTTATGGACGCTCAAAAAGACATCGACGGCGCAAAAGAGTTTATGGATGCCGTCAAAATCAACGTCTTTGACGACGAAGTTTTCGTGTTCACTCCAAAGGGCGACGTTTTCGATTTGCCGGTGGGTTCGACGCCGCTAGATTTGGCGTACAAAATTCACTCCGCAATCGGCAACAAATGCATAGGCGCAAAGGTCAACAAACGTATGGTGCCGTTCTCGACCAAACTTCAAAACGGCGACATCGTTGAAATCATCACGTCCAACTCGTCGAAAGGCCCCAGCCTCGACTGGCTCAAATTTGTCCATACTGCTTCCGCACGCTCGAAAATCCGCGCTTATTTCAAAAAAGAAAAGAAGGACGAGAACATTGCGCGCGGCAAAGAAATGCTTGAAAAAGAGGCAAAACGCAGAGGTTACGCTCTTGCCGACATCTTTACTCCCGACATATTGTCAAGCATATTGCAACGCCACGCAATGAGCAGCGAGGACGATTTGTATGCGGCGGTCGGTTTCGGCGGACTCACAACAAGTCAAGTCCTCACCAAAATTATTCAGGACTTCAAAAAAGAGGACCACACGCTCGTATCGCAAGACGTCGCAAGCATTCCGCTCACCGAGCAAAAACCGAGAAAACACTCAAAGAGCGGCGTTTTGGTCAACGGCAACGCAAACTTCACCGTACGTATGGCGCAGTGCTGCTCGCCCGTGCCGGGTGACGACATCGTCGGATATATTTCGCGCGGAAGAGGCGTTTCCATTCACAGAAAAGATTGCCCCAACGTCAAAGGTATGGAAGATGAAAGACTTATTCAAGCAAGTTGGGACAGCGACGGCGAAGAGAGATTCAACGCAACGCTCACGCTTATTTGCGAAAATAAGGGCGGTTTGCTTGCAACGATAACAGCGCATATCGCAAACGCAAAACTCGGTATTTCCGCGGCAAACGTGCGCGTTGACGAAAAGGCCGGCATTGCGGAAATTACCGTTACGGTGCAAATCACAAAGGGAAGTGAGCTTGAAGAACTTGTCAGACAACTGCGCTTGATAGACGGCGTTATCGAGGTGAGAAGATGACGGACGCAAAGTTTTTTCATCTGTACACGGGGCCGCTTGACGTAAACACGTACATCGTGATAAATGCCCAAAGCGGTTTTGTGGTAGACCCGGGCGGAAACGCCGAGGATATTTTTGCCATATTTAAAAAACAAAAGGCAAAAGTCGAAGCGATATTGCTTACGCATGCGCATTTCGATCATATCGGCGGCGTTGCGGAGCTTTGTCGTATGGCGAGCAAAGACGAAAACGGCAATGAAAACTTGCAAAATTCACCCGCCGTATTTTTGCACAAAGACGACCTCGAAAAAATCGGTTCATACAAAAATATGGGCTTTTCAATGGGAATCAACCCCGAAAAGTTTACTCCGGATGTGTTGCTGAACGGTGGCGAAATCCTCAAAATAGCAGGACTCGACGTCAATGTCATTCATACGCCGGGGCATTCCGAGGGCAGTGTTTGCTACGTCGTGGGCAACAAAATCTTCGTCGGGGACACGCTGTTTTTTATGTCTTTCGGGCGCACGGACTTTTACGACGGAAACGCAAAAGACCTCAAAAATTCCATTGTAAACAAACTTTTTGCACTCAAAGGAAACTACACGGTTTTGCCGGGGCACGGCGAGCCGACCACGCTCGACTTCGAGAGAGTGAACAATCCCATAATCGAGGACGCTCCGCATATAAACGCAGACTAGCCGTATATGATTGATTTTTCCATTTCAAACGAAGAATATCTCAACGACCTTATGGAACTTATAAGGCCGTTTGAATCGCGCTCGGACGAGGACATTTCCATTGCCGTCGAATATGAAAATATCGACGGTGTTTTCAAGGTTAAAATCACTTCGGACAAGTTTGGCGGTTTTGTCAAAAACTACGCTTTCAAGATTGACACAGAGGGCGAACTCGAACGAAAAAGAGTGGAAAAAAGATACCTTAAAATCGCAATATATCGCACGTTGAGTTTTCTTTTGAATGTCAATTTGCCATACGGTTGTCTTACGGGAATTCGTCCTACGAAACTTTATTGTGAAATTGAAAACGAAGCGGATAGATATTCGAAATCGGCGCGCGACGTGTTTTTGAAAGATTACAGCGTAAGCGAAGGAAAAGTCGAGCTTATCCAAAAAATAGTTGCTGTCCAAAAGCCTATACGCAACAAATCGTCAAGGCAGTTCGACGTGTTCGTTTTTATTCCGTTTTGTCCGACAAGATGTGCGTACTGTTCTTTCGTCAGTCTTCCCATCGACAAGCAGAAAAAACTCGTCGAGCCTTACGTGGATTGCCTTGTAAGAGAGCTTGAACAAACCAAACGAATAATCGAAAAAAAGCGTATAAAAGTCAGGGCGGTGTACGTCGGAGGAGGCACGCCGACTTCGATAGGAGCGGAACTTTTGGACAAGGTTCTCGAACGTTGTCACTTCGGCGCGAAAGAGTTTACCGTCGAGGCGGGGCGTCCCGACACCATCACTCCCGAAATCGTGGACGTCATGCAAAAACACGGCGTAACCAGAGTGTCGGTAAATCCGCAAACTTTCAACGACAAAACGCTTGAAATCATAGGAAGAAAGCACAAAAGCGCGGACACGTACAACGCGTATATGCTTGTCAAAGACAAGTTTGACGTCAATATGGACTTGATTGCCTGTTTGCCCGGCGAAACCATCGACGATTTCAAACGCAGCGTTGACATTGCGGTTGCACTCAATCCGGCAAACGTCACGGTTCATACGCTTTATATGAAAAAAGGCTCTGCGCTCAAACAGGCGGGCTACGACAACACCGACTTCGAAACCGCGTCGCAAATGGTGGATTACGCCTATCGAAAACTGACTTCGGCAGGGTATGAGCCGTACTATATGTATCGTCAAAAATACACCAGCGGCAACCTCGAAAACGTGGGCTACGCAAAGCCGAAAAAAGCGTGCGTTTACAATATCGACATCATGGAAGAAGATACCTCGATCATTGCAAACGGAGCCAACGGAATCTCGAAAAAGTGGAATAAAAAGATAAATCTCATCACTCGTTGCGCAAACTACAAAGAGCCGATAGAATACATAAAACACATCGATGAAATGTTGGAACGGCAACGTAAGTTTTTACTATAATAGAAATATTTTCGAAGATGGAACGCGAGCCGCAATGGCGGCGAGGAAGCGAGCGTCGAGCGTGACGCTTTGTACAAGTGAACGAGCGAGTGTAGATTTTTTCGCCCGTGAACGAGTGGCACGGCTTTCAGCCGATTTGTATTGCAAACGCCCTGTATGCCGTTCGTTGCTTGCAACGAACTAGCGATTGCTACGAAGTCAATCGCGTCAGTGTTGCCCCACGCGGAGCGGACGCCGTGGGTTCCCTCAAATTTATGAAGAGGGGGAACGGCGGTGGGGGAAACACCTGAGGAAGGGGGGCACTTCGATTTTGTTTTGAATAATAAAATCAAAATTATTTATATCTTAAATTTTTATAAAAAAACCGCAAAACGTTTTACAACGCTTTGAGAATGTGCTAATATGCATTTGTACTTTCGACGAGGTTGCGACAAAACTCCGAGTCGCTACTTGGTTGAAAGCGAATTATTTATCCAACGAAGGAGGCAAAACAATGGATAAAACAACGAAACAAGAAATCATCGCAAAGTACGCTCGCAAAGAAGGCGACACGGGTTCTCCCGAAGTTCAAATCGCTCTTTTGACGGCGCGCATTTCAGAGCTCACCGAACACCTCAAGAATCACCCCAAGGATCATCACAGCCGTCGCGGTCTTCTTATGATGGTCGGTCACAGAAGAAGTCTTCTCAACTATCTCAAAGAGATGGACATCGAGAGATATCGTGCAATCGTATCTGCTCTTGGTTTGAGAAAGTAAAAAATATCGGGTGTGGTTTAACTGCACCCGTTTTTTTTGGAATAATCGCACAATCGTGCGGTAAAAATAAAAAAATAAACCGCTTTTGCGGATAATACGGGAATGACGGAATTCCCAGAAGGAGAAATTTTATGGAAAAAAGAATTTTCAAGACAACGGTAGGCGGCAGAGAAATGACCGTCGAAACAGGCGCATACTGCGGACAATCCAACGGTTCTTGCATCGTGCGTTGCGGCGACACCGTGGTTATGGTCAACGCAACGATGAGCAAAGCTCCCCGCGACGGCATGGACTTTTTCCCTTTGAGCGTTGACTACGAAGAGAAAATGTACGCAATCGGCAAAATCCCCGGCGGATTCAAAAAGAGAGAGGGCAGAGCAAGCGACAAAGCGATCCTCACTTCTCGTCTTATCGACAGACCTATTCGTCCGCTCTTCCCGAAGGGACTTTACAACGACGTTACGGTCATCGCAACCGTTTTGAGCGTTGACACCAACATTCCGCCCGAAGTTTTCGGCATGATCGGTTCTTCCGTCGCACTTTCTATAAGCGACATTCCGTGGGCAGGTCCTACGGGTTCGGTTGTGGTCGGCATGGTGGACGGCGAGTACGTCATCAATCCAGACAGCGCACAACGCGCAAAATCTCGCCTTACTCTCAACCTCAGCGGCACGAAAGACGCTATCATGATGGTTGAAGCGGGCGCAGACGTCATCACCGAAAAAGAAATGCTCGGCGCAATCATGTTCGGTCACGAAGAGATCAAAAAGATCGTGGCTTTCATCGAAGAAATCCAAAAAGAAGTCGGCAAGCCCAAACTCGATATGGATCTCGAACATATCCCCGACAACATCAACGAAGCTGTCAGAGCGTACGCAAACGAAAAAATGGACTACGTCCTCGAAGCGTTTGACCGCTATGAGAGAGAAGAAAGAGAAGACGCTCTCAACGTTGACGTGCTTGCTCACTTTGCAGACGACTTCAGCGACGAGCCCAAGAAAACCAAATTTATCCTCGACAGCCTCTACTATCTCAAGAAAGAAAAAGTGCGTGCAAAGATTCTCGAAGGCGGCGTGCGTCCCGACGGCAGAAAGCTCACCGAAATTCGTCCTATCTGGTGCGAAGTGGGTATGCTCCCGCGCGTTCACGGTAGCGCAGTGTTCACAAGAGGACAAACTCAAGCTCTCACCACTTGCACTCTCGGCACGATAAGCGAAGCTCAAAAGCTCGAAGGTCTTGACGACGATTACTACAAGAGATACATGCATCAATACAACATGCCCGGTTACTCCACAGGCGAAGCAAAGGCTCTCAAGAGCCCCGGTCGTCGTGAAATCGGACACGGCGCACTCGCAGAACGCGCTCTCGAACCCGTGCTTCCTTCCGAAGAGGAGTTCCCGTACGCAATCCGCACGGTATCCGACATTTTGAGCTCCAACGGTTCGACTTCGCAAGCGTCCGTTTGCGGCAGCACGCTCGCACTTATGGACGCAGGCGTTCCCATCAAAGCACCCGTCGCAGGTATCGCAATGGGACTTATCAAGAACGAAGAGAGCCACAAAGTCGCAGTGCTCACCGACATCCAAGGTCTTGAAGACTTCCTTGGCGATATGGACTTCAAAGTCGCAGGTACAACCGAAGGTATCACCGCAATCCAAATGGATATCAAAATCAAGGGTATCGATGAGGAAATCCTCACCCGTGCGCTTGAACAAGCAAGACTCGGCAGACTCGAAATCCTCGGCAAGATGCTTGCAACTCTTCCTGCTCCGAGAGCAGAACTCAGCAAGTTTGCTCCCAAGATCGTGTCCTTTGCAATCGATCCCGACAAGATTCGCGACGTCATCGGCACGGGCGGAAAGACCATCAACAAGATCATCGAGGACACCGGCGTCAAGATCGACATCAACGACGAAGGCACAATTTTCATTGCATCCAGTGACGACGCGGCAATCAAAAAAGCTCGCACCATCATCGAAAACATCGTCCGCGACGTTGAAGTCGGCGACGTGTACGAAGGCAAAGTCACCAAGATCATGGAAAACGACAAAGGTCAATTCGGTGCGTCCGTCAACTTTGCTCCCGGCAAAGACGGCATGATTCACATCTCCAAACTTTCCGACCAACGCGTCGAAAAGGTCACCGACGTCGTTAACGTAGGCGACATCGTTCTCGTCAAGGTTATCAAGATTGACGAGAAGCATCGTGTTGATCTTCGCCTTAAAGAAGTTCTCTCTAAAGCCACCAATTAACGCCTAACATTGTCAACAGCCCCTTGTCCCAAAATCACGTACGCTTTGTACGTTGGGTTTTGGTTCAAGGGGCTGTTTTCGCGTTATGCATTTAATTGGATGGCTTTGGAGAGAACTTCTTATGAAGTCTATCGCAAAAGCCTAAGCGAAAAGTTTGACAATAGCTACTATACCAAATAAAAAACAAGATAAACAATATGCCGCAACACATTGAGTGCGTAGCGGCATATTTTTTATATAACCTTGCTTACAACGTCTGCTTTGAGGTTTTGAGATTTAATGTATTCGAGTATTTTCGGCAGGGCGGCGACGGTAGCGTCGGTGGGGTGCATAAGAATTATATCGCCGGATTTCAGGTTTTTCGTCGCGCGCTCGAAAATCAAATCGGGATTATGGTCGCGCCAATCTATCGTGTCGCGCGTCCACATAATTACCGTATAGCCCAGTTCTTTGCAAGCGTCGAACATAGCGTTTGACATGCTGCCGCTCGGCGGTGCGAAAAGCTTTGAATTTGCATAATCGGGAAGGGAGGAGAGGGACGAGTCTATCACCTTTTCCGTTATGCGGATTTCCTCCTCGTTTCGTTTTCGAGAGAGCTTTGCGTGGTCGAGGTGGGAATAGCCGTGATTGCCTATTTCGTGACTGCTTGAAGCAAGTCTTAAGAGGGTATCACCGTTTTTGGCAGCCCAGCATCCGCCAGCGAAAAACGTTGACTTAAAGCCGTATTCGTCAAGTATTTCGGCAATCTTTGCCACGTTGTCGGCGCGCTCGTACACGTTGAACGTAAGCGCGATTTTTCCGCAGTCGGTTTTGCCGTTATATACGGCGTTGTTGACTTGTTCGATTTTCTCTTCAACGGGGTACGCCGCCACGAAAGATACGCCGAAAACAAGCAAAAGTATTGACACTATGACAAAATTTGCGCAAAAATTGCGGAATCTCGTTTCACTCATACCATAAAATATGATTGCGAGTTTGAAACTATGTGATATAATATCCGTATGCAAAAAATGATTGAATTTAAAAGCGGATTGAAACTTGTATTTGTGCAAAACACTGCCGTAAGGTCGGTGGCTATCGGCGTATTCGTGGGCGCGGGCGTTGTTAAAGAAACACCCGAAAACGCAGGAATTTCCCATTTTATCGAGCACATGGTGTTCAAGGGCACGACAAAACGCAGCGCATTCGACATCGTCAACGAAATCGATTGCATTGGCGCACAAATCAACGCTTACACCGCAAAGAGCTACACATGTTTCCACACGGTATCTCTCGATACCAACGCCGAGAAGTGCGCCGACGTGCTGTCGGATATGTACTTCAATCCGGCGTTCGACCCCGTTGAACTGGAAAAGGAACGCAGGGTGGTCATCGAAGAGATAAACGAGAGCGAAGATACGCCCGACGACCTCTGTTTAGAGCGACTTCTGAGCCTTTTCTTCAAAGGTTGTCCGCTTGAAAAAGCAATTCTCGGCACGAAAAAGACGCTCAAAGAGATGACGAGCCAAACGCTCAAAGATTATCACGACAAGCAGTACGTTGCAAAAAACACCGTGCTGTCTATTGCAGGCAATCTCACCGAGGAGCAAGCAATCGCAATCGCGCAAAAGTATTTCGAGGACAAATACGTCTCGGACGTGCCTTACGAAAACGAGCCCGTTGCCGCACGTCCCGCTCATTCGCATGCATGCAAGCGTAAAAAGGATATAGAACAAACGCACATCGCATTTGCGTTTCCGTCCTATCCGTACAACGATATAAGAGGCAATGCAATGCAACTTATGACGATAATTTTCAGTATGGAAATGTCGTCGAGGCTCTTCCAAAGCGTGCGTGAAAAACTTGGACTTTGCTACACGATTTACGGCTATCCGTCCTCATATCAGAACAACGGCGCGTTTATCGTTTATACGTCCACAAGCCCCAATAACGCCGAAAAAGCGGTGGAAGCGATAAGGGACGAAATAAACCTCCTCATAGAAAAAGGCGTGAGCGACGAGGAACTCAACAAGGGCAAGGAACAAGTCAAAACCGCTCTCGTTCTGGGGCAGGAAAGCACTTCGGCAATGATGCGTACTTTCGGTGCGCACGCCGTGCAAACGGGGCAACTTTACGACTTTGACGAGAGGATAAAAAACATCGACGCAGTCACCAAAGAGGACGTGCAAAAAACCGCAAAAGAGATTTTCGACTTTTCGCAAGTGTGCTCGTCAATAGTCGCTCCGAACGACGACATAGACATATTGAAAATAATGAAAAAATAGCGTTAGAACATCGAAAAAACGTCTTTTGCCGCACAAGCGCGGCGAAAGGCGTTTTTCTTTATGAAATATTTAGAAAAACCTTTTGACATTTTCTCTTGTAAAACGCACTGCATTGTGATATAATTTTTATACTAATATTATATATTATCGGGAAGGTTTACCTTGGCAGATACAAGACAAGCAAAAGCAAACAAAGGCAACAGAATCGCGGCAGGGGTGCTGGTCATCATCGTGTCGTTGTTCTGCTTTCTTTCATTGGTCGGCGCGCTCGGCGGCGTGGGAAGAATGGTGTATTCTTTCCTGTGCGGATTTTTCGGGCTTGCGGCTTATGCCTATTCGCTCATGGGACTCATCATCGGCATTGCCGTCACTTTCAACGTGCGTCCCAAAATGCGTTTATCAAAGGCGTTGACTTATTTCGGATTGCTTATACTCGGCATTTTTGCTCTTCAAATTTACACGTCAAGCACGCACATCGTCGGCGCAAACTACGCTGAATATTTGCTTGCGTGCTACAACATCACCAACACCGCAGGCGGTATGCTTTTGGGCGTCCCGGCATATCCGCTCATGAAAGTCATCACTTCCGTCGGCGCATTGATTGCGGCGTGCGTGGCATTCTTTATCCTTGCGTTTTTTGCGATTTATCCGTCCATCAAACGTAACGTAACGTACACCGTCGCAACAAAGGGCGAACGCGACAAAAAGTTGAAAGCTCCAAAACAAAAACGCTCTTTCTTCTCCAAAAAGAACAAGCAAATCGCCCAATCTTCTCCGCTTGTGGAAGCGCAAAGCGCACCCACCATCACCGATTTCAACACGGCAGGGACGGGCAGAGGTCTTTATGTTGTTGATGTTCCGGGCGATCCGTTGCAACAAAAAGTCAACAAAAAAGCTCTCGGAGCGGAAGGATACAGTCCGCTCGACTCGTTCAATCCGCTTTATCCCAATGCGCAAGGCACGGTTGAGGACGACGTGAAACGTCCCGTCAAACCCGTCGGCGAGGACAAGTTTTCCGCAAGAGGCATTGCAAGAGATATTCTTTTCGGTTCGGGCCCCAGCAACGACAATCTTGCACGATTCGACACCGTAAAAGATCCTAACAACGCTCTTTCGAGCGTGAGCGCACCGTATAGCGCGGTGAGAAGAAACGAACTTAAATCCAAACTCGGCGTGGACGCTACGCAAAGCGCAATCCGCGAGGACTTTATGTCGAGATACAGAGCCGTTCAGCCCGAGCCGCAATCTACGACTTCGCAAACCTCTCAAACGAGCGAAAAAGCCTCCGCAACGAGCAAAATCCAAACCCCGCTCGATTTCAAGCGCGATTTCAGTGCGCTTAAACAAGAACAAACGCAACGCTTCGGTCAAATGTACGCAAAGCCCGAATTCGAGGCAGGCGTGCATATGGAACAACAAGACGAAGCGTGTCTTATCGCAGAGCCTGTGAAGAAGGAAGTCGTAAAACCGACAAAGACTTACGACGGTGCGGAAGCAATCAATTCCACCATTCAAAAGGCAAACGATTCGGTTGCCAAACAGCAAGTGAACGTGGGTATGCTCGGCGCACTCAACAGAGCCATTTCGGGTGAAGAAGAACAAAAGCCCGTCGTCAAAGAAGAGATTGTGTCCGAGGCGTACGAAAAGCCGAAAACGGATATGGTGTTTATCGCTCGCGAAAAGGGCGAAAACACTCAAAATACCGCTCAGCCCACAACGCAAAAAACCGTTGAAAACAACGTCGTTGCGCCGAGTCAACCTGCAAAATCCGCTCAAACCGCTCAAACTCCCGTCGTCGCTCCCAAGAAAGCGGCAAGCATAGACGAGCTTGACAGAAGCGGATACAAGCCCGTGCAAGGCGAAGCGAAGTTGCCAAGAGCCTTTGCGCAGACCGCCGTCGAAGATGAAAAGACGGAAACCAATTTCTTTGGCGGTATCGGCAAAACCAAGCCTGTAAAAACGTACGAAATGAGCAAAGCCACGCTTGAAAATCAACGCCCCAAATACGTTGACGAGGACAAGACCGTAGGCGGCGACAATCCGAGCGCACCCGCTCCCGTGCAACAAAAAGTTACGGGCGGCGATATGTCGAGAGCGGCAATTCAATCAACGACCGCAATCGCAAAAAACTCTGCAAAAGACATTGAAAACGCAGAGGTTAAAGCTCGTATTCAAAACATAAAACAAGCAATCAAAGAAACTCCGCAAGTGGGACAATACGAGAGAGAAGCCCTCATGAGAGAAGAGAAGATGAAAGCCTCTCAATCGCGCGGAATCCAAAAGGACGAAACTCCCAAGAAGAGCGATGCGCGTCTTACGCAAGTGAATATGGATCAAGCCATATCCCAAGCGTCGCCCAAGCGTCCATACGTTGCGCCGCCCATCTCTTTGCTCAATCCGCCTGCTCCCGAAATCGATCAGAACGAGGACTACGAGCAAAAGAAAGAACAAATCATCAATACGCTTGCGTTTTTCAGCATAACGGGCGAGGTTATCGACATCATGGTCGGTCCGACGTTTACGATGTACAAATTGCGCGTGGAGATGCCGAGGGGCAGAACGATAGGTTATATTTCTTCTCTTGAAAGCGACATCGCAATGAAGATGGAAGCTGGCAGCGTGCGTATCATCGCGCCTATTCCGGGCGAGAATGCGGTCGGTATCGAAGTGCCCAACAAGCATAGAAGAAACGTCAACCTCAGCGAGATTATTCAATCTCCCGAATTTAACAACGCAAAAGCCCCTGCAACGTTTGCTCTGGGCAAAAACCTCTACGGTCAATCGAGAGTTGTGGAAATCAAAAAACTTCCGCACGTGCTCATCGCAGGTGCAACCGGCGCAGGCAAGAGCTGCTGCATAAACTCCATTATCGTCAGCTTGCTTTATAAGGCGTCTCCCGACGACGTGCGTCTTATTCTCATCGACCCCAAGCGCATAGAAATGAGCGTGTACGCAGGCATTCCGCACTTGCTTATGGACGAAATTATTTGCGACACGGACAAAGCTATCCGCGCGCTCAACTGGGCGATAAGCGAGATGGAAAGACGTATCAAGTTCCTTGCCGACGTCAACTACAGAGATATTGACGAGTACAATGCCGATTGCCAAAAGAACGGATACGAAAAGATGCCGAGAATCGTCATTATCGTGGACGAATTCGCAGACCTTATGTCCACCGGCAAAAAGGCAGTCGAGGACACCGTCAACCGCATCGCAAGACTTGCGCGTGCAGTGGGTATCCATCTTATGCTCGCAACGCAAAGACCGTCCGTCGACGTCATCAGCGGTACTATCAAAAACAACTTCCCGAGCCGCGTCGCATTCAAGGTTACGTCGAGTTTCGACAGCAAAACCATTCTCGACACCGTGGGCGCGGACAAACTTCTCGGCTACGGCGACTTGCTGTATATGATGCCGGGCGCAAGTGACCTTGAGCGTATGCAAGGCGCGTTTATATCCAACGAAGAAGTCAAAAAAGTCGTCGATTTCGTCAAGGATAAGAACGACGCATACTTCGACAACAATATCAAAGACGCTATTTTCAAGGATAAGGAAGAAGAAAAGCCCGCTCAATCCAAAGACGCTAAATCGGCGGACAGAGATAAAATTCCGCCCGAACTGTTCGACGCTTTGCAACTCGGCATAGAGCTTAGAGAAGAGCAAGACGCTCCTATCTCCATATCCTTTATGCAACGTCGTTTGGGACTCGGCTGGCCGAAAGCGGCAAAGATCTACGACAAAATGGATCTTATGGGATATCTCACTCCCGACGAGCACGATCCCAAAAAGAAGAAAGTCAACATTACCTACGAAGAGCTCGAAGAACTCAAAGCGACGGCTCAAAGCGAGGACGAGGAATGAAAATCGGAGCAATATCGCTCGGATGCGATAAAAACAGAGTAGACACCGAAAAGATGCTTTCTCGTCTTGTGGGCGGCGGACATACGCTTGTGGGAAGCGAAGAGGAAGCGGACGTAATCATCGTCAACACCTGCGCTTTTATCGACAAGGCGAAAGAGGAATCAATCGACGAAATATTGAACGCAATCGCGGCAAAAACCGCCTCGAAAGGCAAAAAGGTCATCGTTACGGGGTGCCTTGCGCAAAGATATGCCGACACTCTCAAAGAAGAATTTCCCGAAGTGGACGCGATTTTGGGCATTGCCGACTACGACAAAATTTTGAATACCATAGAGGACGTCGAAGAGGGTGAAAAGGTGCTTTGTTGCGCCAATCTCGACAAGTTTTACGAGGGTAGAGTGCTCACTACGCCTTATCACTACGCCTATCTCAAAATTGCCGACGGATGCAGCAATCATTGCACTTATTGCGCCATTCCGTCCATAAGAGGAAAGTATCGCTCCGAAAAGTTGCAAGACTTGCTCGGCGAAGCGAAAAAGTTGTCCGACGACGGCGTGAAAGAACTCATTTTGGTTGCGCAGGACGTGACGAGATACGGCACTGATTTTGACGGAAAGCCACATCTTATCGAGCTTTTGGACAAGTTGTCCGAGTTAGATTTCGAGTGGATTCGTTTGCTTTATCTCTATCCCGAAATGGTGGACGATACGCTCATCCAATACGTCAAAAACAATCCGAAAATCGCAAAATATATGGATATTCCTCTTCAACATATTGACGACCAAGTGCTGAAAAGGATGAATCGCAGAACCGACGAAAAGAGCATTAGAGAGCTTATATCAAAGCTCAAAAACGCAGGAATCGCAGTGCGTACCACCTTTATTTGCGGATTTCCCGGCGAAACGCAGGAGCAGTTTGAAAAACTCGAAAAGTTTGTCAAAGAGGTCAAATTCGACTATGCGGGATTCTTTGCGTATTCGAGGGAAGAGGGCACTCCCGCCGACAAGCTCGACGGACATATCGACGAATCCGTAAAGGAAGCAAGAGCGAAAAAACTTGCCGCCGTCCAAGAAAGAATTATAAAAACTCACAATAAAGAACTTATAGGAAAACAAGTCAAGGTCATTTACGACGATATCGATTACGACAAGCAAACGTTTGTGGGCAGAACGCAAACGCAAGCCCCCGACATCGACAACGTGACGCTGTTCAGTGCGGACGAGGAAGTGAAAATAGGCGAATTTTACACCGTCGAAATCACGGGTGCGGACGGCATAGACCTTGTAGGGAAGGTGATAGAATGAAAATCACGCTCGCAACCAAAATCACGATAGCGCGTATATTTTTGATTATACCCACCATAGCCATGTTTATCGCGGCAGAGCTTGCAAGAGTGTCGCAAGGCGCGCATATCGCGCTCATAGTCATTGCCGCTGCGTTGTTTGCAATATGCTGCGCAACCGACTTCGTTGACGGACACATCGCAAGAAAGACCAACACCGTGTCAATGCTGGGCAAATTTCTCGATCCGCTTGCGGACAAGGTTGTCATTGTCGTTATGTTGTTCCTCATCGTGTTGTTCCGCGACGGACTTTCGATGAACGGAGTTTACACGTATAACGCACTCGTAATCGCGCTTCTTTCGGGGCTCATCCTTTCAAGAGAGCTTATGATAGGCGTGTTCCGCTCCATTGCGGCGTCCAGAGGTTTGGTGCTTGCGGCGGACATCTACGGCAAAATCAAAACCGTGTTTTTGGACGTCGGAGTTACGATACTCATGCTTGCAGGACTTCATCCCGTACTCGGTTGGATAGGCACGATAACCTTCTATATCGGCGCATTCTTTGCGGTGTACAGCGGACTTAACTACGTATTTAAAAACAAGCACGTTTTAAGACAGGACGACGAGCCTTGCGAAAACGAACAAAACGAGCAATCTACGCAAGAAGAAAAAGCAGAATAATTGCATAAACAATCCGTTTAGATAATCGAAAAAATGATAAAAGAAATAGTCAAAATTTGCGGACTCGACAAGGAGGAAATCCTCTCTCGCCTCGAAAAATTCGAGGGTTTCGGCGTGAATTTTTCGGTTGAGGAGTATTGCCTCGACGCAACGATAGGCATGTCGAGCAGCGCAAAACGCGACGTTTTCGAAACGGTGAAGAGCAGAGTGTATAACGCTTTCGAAGAGGAAGTGTATTCCGCAACGGAAGGCTCGCTTGAAGAGATTGCCGCAAGGCTCTTGAAAATGAACAATCGCACGCTTGCCGTAGGCGAAAGTTTGACGGGCGGAGAGATTTGCTCGCGCCTTACGGGCATTCCCGGCATCAGCGCAAACTTTTACGAGGGCATAGTGTGCTACAATCGCGCCTCGAAAGTCGAAAGATTGGGCGTGCCGAAATCCGTGCTTGCCGACTACGGTGCGGTGAGCAGAGAAACGGCTTACGCAATGGTGAAAGGTCTTTGCAAACGTCCGGTGAACATCGCACTTGCAACCACAGGTCTCGCAGGACCGACGGGCGATGAAGGAAAGCCCGTGGGGCTTGTGTATATCGGCGTGGGCGGAGGAGATTTCATCACCGTGTTCGAGCGTAGATTTTCGGGAAGCCGCAACGAGATAAGACGTGCGACGTCAAACGTTGCGCTGTTTTACCTCATAAGGTATCTGAAAGGGGATATATTGCGCCTTTGATGTACCGATTTCGGTACACGGATTGCCGCATAATATAGAAAAAGAAAACATTTGCCGCAAACTCGGCGAAAGGATATAAAGGAGAAACAATATGGCAGACAAAACTCAGGATAAGTCCGCGGTTAACGATAAGGAACGCAATTTGCAACTTGCTCTTGCAAAGATAGAAAAGGACTTCGGCAAGGGCGCGATTATGCGTCTTGGCGAAACGGAAATCCCCAAAGTCGAAGCGATTTCCACGGGATGTTTGACGCTTGACGTCGCACTCGGCATCGGCGGTATTCCGAAGGGAAGAATCATTGAAATTTACGGACCGGAATCTTCCGGTAAAACTACCGTTGCGCTTCACTGCGTGGCGGAAGTGCAAAAAGAGGGCGGTACGGCGGCATTCGTAGACGCGGAGCATGCGCTCGATCCCGTGTATGCGTCCAAACTCGGCGTAAACCTCGACGACCTCTACATTTCCCAACCCGACAGTGGCGAGCAAGCGCTTGAAATCACCGAAACGCTTATCAGAAGCGGCGCGATCGACATCATCGTCATCGACTCCGTTGCCGCGCTCACTCCGCAAGCCGAACTCGACGGCGATATGGGCGACAGCCACGTGGGTATGCAAGCGCGTCTTATGTCGCAAGCGTTGCGCAAAATCACCGCAGCGTCCTCTAAGAGCAAATGCACCATCATCTTCATCAACCAATTGAGAGAAAAGATCGGCGTTATGTACGGCAATCCCGAAACCACCACAGGCGGTAAAGCACTCAAATTCTATTCCTCCGTGCGTATCGAAATAAGAAAAGCGGACACGCTCAAAGACGGCAGCGACATCGTTGGTAACCACGTCAAAGCAAAAGTCGTCAAGAACAAAGTCGCACCTCCGTTCAAAGTCGCGGAGTTCGACATTATGTACGGCACGGGCATTTCCAACATGGGATGCGTTTTGGATTTGGCAGTCGAAAACGGATTCGTGCAAAAGAGTGGAAGCTGGTTCAGCTACAACGACGAAAAGATCGGACAGGGCAGAGATAAGGCCATGGAATTTTTGAAGTCCAATCCCGATGTTTACAAAGAACTCGACGCGAAAATCCGCGAAAAATACGAGATGAACAAGTGATTTGTCTTGTATAAACCCTTGATTTGAACAAAAATCGCTTTTCAGACACGAAAAGCGATTTTTTTTGAGGCTCGGCATTGACGAAACACTACAAATAGTATATACTATATAAGACAAAACTATATATTGAAAACAATATTTGGTATAGATACAAAGTTTGGATATATAAATTGGGGCATTTCAGTTTTGAAAAAACTTTTATTATAACCGTATTTTTGCTTTCTCGTGTGGTTTTGATTATATATATGGAGGTCAAATATGACCGGGAATTTCAATTTTCTGATTGCTGCTCTCTCGCCGGGTGCGGCTGCAGGTATTGCGGCGGCATGCGCGATTATCGTCGGCGGATTGATCGGTTTTATAATTTACAGAGTTTATTCTCAAAACAAAATCGGCAATGCAAAACGCGAAGCGGCAAGAATTATCGAAGAAGCAAATCTCGAAGCAAAGACCATTCGCAAGGACGGTATGCTCGAGGCTAAAGAACAAATGAACAAAATGCGCGTGGATTTCGAAAACGAAACCAAAGAGCGCAAGCAAGACTGGCAACGCACCGAAAACCGCCTCGCTCAAAAAGAGGCGTCACTCGACAAGAAAGAGGACGCTCTTGACAAGAAGGACGCCGCTCTCGACAAGAAAATCGAGGACGTTGAAAGGTCGCAAAAACAAATCGAAGAAACCAAAGAACGCTTGAAGGGCATTGAAAACGAACTCAATAACGCCCAGGAAACCATGCAAAAGGAACTTGAAAGAGTTGCCGGCATGACAAAGGAAGAGGCTTCGCAAGAACTTAAAGCCGCACTCTTGGACAGCGTGAAAAAGAGCAGTGCGAACGAGGCTAAACAGCTCATCCAAGAAGCAAAAGACAATGCGGTTAAAGAGGCTCAAAACATCATTTCGCAAGCCATTCAACGCTGCGCCGCCGACACCGCAACCGAAAACACCGTTTCCGTCGTGGCTTTGCCCAACGACGATATGAAGGGCAGAATTATCGGACGTATGGGAAGAAACATCCGCGCACTCGAAAGTGCGACGGGCGTAGATCTCATCATCGACGACACTCCCGACGTCATTACGCTTTCAAGTTTCGACCCCGTCAGAAGAGAAGTTGCAAGACTCACTCTCGAAAAACTTATCACCGACGGACGTATCCATCCCGCTCGCATCGAAGAGATGGTGGACAAGGTGAGAAAAGAAGTCGAGGCAGGCATCAAGGAAGCCGGCGAAGAAGCCGCGTTCGAAGTGGGCGTGCACGGATTGCATCCCGAACTCATCAAGATCCTTGGCAGACTCAAATACCGCACGAGCTACGGACAAAACGTGCTCAAACACTCAATCGAGGTTGCATCCGTCGCATCCGTTATGGCGGCAGAACTCGGCATCGATCCTCGCATCGCAAAGAGGGCGGGCTTGTTGCACGACATCGGCAAGGCAATCGACCACGAGTTTGAAGGTACGCACATTCAACTCGGCGTCGAGATTGCAAAGAAATATCGCGAAAGCAACGAAGTTATCCACGCAATAGCCGCTCACCACAACGACATCGAGCCGCAAACCATCGACGCGGTTCTCGTTCAAGCGGCCGACGCAATTTCGAGCGCAAGACCGGGTGCAAGACGCGAATCCGTCGAAACTTACGTCAAACGTATCGAAAAGCTCGAAGACATCGCAAAATCATTTGACGGCGTCGAACAAACTTTCGCAGTCCAAGCCGGCAGAGAAATCAGAGTTATGGTCAAACCCGAGCAAGTCAACGACGCAAACACCGTGTTCCTTGCAAAGGAGATTGCTCAAAAACTCGAAAACGAGCTCGAATATCCCGGACAAATCAAAGTCAATGTCATCAGGGAAGTTCGCAGCGTAGAATACGCAAAATAATCCTTTCGGATTTACGAAAAATACAATTGTCACGGTGCAAGCTCTATCAATTTTTGCGTAGAACTTGCATTGAGGCATATAAGGTGCTAAAATACTTGTATAAGGCTTTAGCGCACAACACAAAACACATATTTAGGAGAATATCATTATGGCACAAATTATGGCAGGCGATTTGAGAAAGGGCGTTACGTTCCTCTATGACAACAAAATCATGACCATAGTCGATTTCTTGCACGTCAAACCGGGCAAGGGCGCTGCTTTCGTCCGCACAAAAATGAAAAACGTCGTCACCGGCGCAGTGCTTGAACAAACTTTCAACCCCACCGAAAAATTTGAACTCGCACACATCGAAACCAAAACGATGGAATACCTCTACAACGACGGTGAATTCTATTACTTCATGGATGCCGACACCTACGAGCAAATTCCGCTCAACAAGAGCCAAGTCGAAGACGCTCTCAACTTCGTCAAAGAAAACATGAACGTCACCATGAAGTTCTTCCAAGGAGCTCCGTTCTCCGTCGAACCGCCAAACTTTGTCGAACTTCTCATCACCGTTTGCGAACCCGCAGTTGCAGGCAACACCGCAACCAACGCAACCAAGCCCGCAACCGTCGAAACAGGTTATGAACTCCAAGTGCCTATGTTTGTCAACGAAGGGGATACTATTCGTATCGATACTCGCACCGGCGAATACATGTCAAGAGTATAAGTCAACCAAACGACGAATAACTGCGTCAGAGCCATTGACACAAACAGTCATGTACGACCAAGTACACTCCTGTCTGTGTCACTGGCTCTTTCTTGTTCTACGCCGCTTGAGTTGACTTATACGAGGAATATACTAATATACTGTCATAGTTTTTGCCACTCGTCACGTACGAAAAGTACGTTGGGCGAGCGTCAAAAGGGTTTTTTCGCGCTCTTCATCCGTTTCAGGCTCTTGACTATACTTCATCTGTTTTGGCGCACTTAGGCATATTAACGCGTGCTCTTCATCCTTTTCAGACTCTTGACGATAAGTCATAATTGTTTCGTTCTTTTTTTATCCAAATAACCGCACTTTTTACAAGAGTTTTTGGAAAATATAATCAATATTGTTTTTTTTTGGTTTTCGTTATCTTTTATTAAGAAAAAAGTCTAAATTTGTCGCAATGCAATTTGCATTGTTTTGTCGGCATATAGTTTTGTATGCTTGTCGAGATAGTAGGGGACAAAATCGCAAAAATCGTCGGTGACGAGAAAAATATTTTGGAGTTGCGTTTGCGCATCGGCCGTCCTCTTGTCGTGTGTACTGCAGATGGTAAGAGGATTGCAACCTACAACGGCATGCCGTATATCGTGAGCCAAAAGGACGTTGACGACGTTTTGGCAAGAGCGACGAATATGTCCTTTTACAGCGCGTCGGAGGAGATGAAGCGCGGTTACGTGCCGTGCAAGCATTATCGCATAGGCGTGGGCGGAGAAGGCGTGTCGGAGGGCGGCAAGCTCATAAGCGTGAAGAACGTGGGGTATTTGGTCATCCGTATTCCTCATCAGATAAAGGGGATTGCGGACAAAATCGCAAGCGACGTGTTCGTAGGCGAGCGCGCAAGGAATACGCTTATCGTTTCGCCGACGGGGTGCGGGAAAACAACGCTGCTACGCGAGCTTGCGCGCATAGGCTCGAAGCGGTTTAACGTGGTTGTAATTGACGAGAGATACGAGCTGTGCGCCGTGTCCGACGGCGTTCCGATTCTCGATATAGGCGATTGCGACGTGGTGAGCGGCGTGCCTAAAACCGACGCTTACGAAAGCTGCGTGAGGGCAATGAATCCCGACGTTATCGTCACAGACGAGTTGTTCGGCAAAGAGGACTTAAAAGCGATTTCGGACGTCGTAAGGTGTGGCGTGAGCGTATTTGCGTCATTGCACGGCGAGAGTATCAGGAGCATTGAGAAAAGCGATTTTGCGCTGTTACTCGACGTTTTCGAAGTCGTATGCGTGCTTGGAAGAAATCCCGTCGGGGAAATCGTAGAAAAACGCGTATGAGCGAAATTTTGAGGCTTGTCGCAGGCGGTTTGCTTGCGCTGATTGCATGCTATATCGGCGTGCTTATCAAAAGACGGTATGCAAAACGAGTGACGTTTTTCAAATCCGCTTGCGAGTTTTCCTCTTGCCTTGCAACCGAACTTTCGCTGAAAAAAACGCCTATGCCAAAGATAGCCTCAAAGTTTTTGCAGGGAAGGGAAGGAGAGTTTGAAAGTTGCGTCGAGTGCTGGATAAACCTTGCAAAGCGAGGCGGAGTTTATGCCTTTGAAAACGCAAACGTTTCGATATTGAAAACCGATGAGAAAAAACAGCTTGCGTCCTTTTTTTCTGCACTCGGAAAAACCGATTTGAAGGATCAGCTCTCCCACGTTGGATACTACAAAAACGTATTCGAGCAAAAGCAGAAGGTATGCGAGGACGAGAGCAAAAAACTTGGAAACACGTACTTCAAATTGTGCGTGCTTGCCGGCATTGCGATAATGCTTATTCTTGCTTGATCGAAAGCAAAAAATGCAAGCAAACGCCGGTGTGTAGAGTCAAATGAAACTCGGCAAAACGTAGAAAAATTCTTTGCGGCGTAGCCGACGACTTTGAGGATTGAGATATGGACGTAAACGTAATTTTGAAAATTGCAGGAGTAGGACTGCTCACGGCAATCGTGTGCGTGATTTTGAAAAAGAGCGACCGTGACGAGATTGCGACTTTTGCAACGCTGGCAGGTCTTATCATTGTAGCGGTGCTCGTGCTGGATATGCTGGGCGGATTGTTTGACACGCTAAAATCAATACTGGCACTTTATTGATACGATATAGTGATGTAAAGTGCTTGTATGTGCAACATTCGGTGAAAATGCAAGACGGAGCGGCGGAAGGAAAATGATATTCAAACTTGTCGGGATTGCTTTGACGGGCGTTGTCGTGGTGACGTTGCTCAAAAATTCAAAGCCTGAATTCAGTGTGTTTGCAACTATTGCAACAGGGGTTGTGATGGTGATAACCATGCTTTCCGCACTGCAAGAAGTCGTACTTGCTTTCGACTCCATCGTTGAAAAAAGCGGTGTAAACGACGAAGTGTTTTCGGCAGTGTTGAAGATTATCGGCATAGGATATCTGACGGAATATTCCTCGTCCGTAGCAACGGACGCAGGGTGCGATTCCATTGCGCAAAAATTGCAATTCGGTGGAAAAATCGTGATTTTTTTGATGAGTATATCAATTGTAAAATCTCTTGTGGACGTCGTGTCTACGCTTGTGAGTTCGATATGAAAAACAATTCGGCATTGCGTTTTCAAAAGGATTTTTCATGCAAAAAAAGTGCAAAAAAAATACTGTTTTTCGTTGCTCTTTTGCTGTTTTTTTGTGCGTTATCCATTGCTTTTACGTCATCGATTTTATACGAAAATATCGCCTATGCCGCCGACAAATCCGAAGAGGAAATCAAAAAGGAGTTCGAGGGGGACGTCAACGACGTAATAGACGGACTGGATCTCGACGCCATTCAAAACTTCTTAAATTCGCTCGGCGAAAACGAAAAAGAGGCAGTTTCGATCGATGACTTGAAAGCAACGCTGAAAGCACTCGTAAATGGACAAACTCAAAGTTTCTATCAAAATTTTTTAAATTTGCTTTCGAAATCGGCAGGGCGGTATTTCTTGTCCTTTTTGCCAAGTTTTATAACTATCGTGGTGATATGTCTGCTCAAAAACATGCTTTGCTCGCTAACCGGGGATTTTCTCAACACTTCAACGACGGAGGTTGTGCATACGGTGTGTTATTCGGCAATCGTAATCGTGCTTATGAGCGGAATCGTCGGCATAATAAAAACGGTAAGCGACACGATAAATGCCCTAACGACTTTTGCTAACGCGATTTTCCCGGTGCTGTTGACGCTGTTGTCGTCGCTCGGCGCAACGGTGGCGGTTTCGGGATATTCTCCTTTGGTTGCGGTGCTGTGTTCGTTTGTTATGAAACTTGTTGGAAGCGTGATTTTGCCTGCGTTTGTTGCATGTATAGTGTTTTGCGTCGTCGGCAACGTTTCAAAAACGGTGAAACTCGACAAACTTTCAAAACTTATCAAGTCGGCGTCGACTTGGCTTGTGGGAATAGCGTTCGGCCTTTTCGCGACTTTTTTGACGGTGCAGGGAGTGACGGGCGGCGCAGTGGACAAGTTTGGTTTCAACGTGGCAAAGTTTGCGGTATCCAGCTACGTTCCCGTGCTTGGCGGCTATCTTTCCGACGGCCTTGATTTGCTGACGGCATCCGTAGTGCTTGTCAAAAACGCGCTCGGTTATGTCGGTGCAATCGTGCTTTGTTCGATCGTGCTGTTTCCGATTGTCAAAGTCGTCGTATTTTCGCTCACGCTGAAACTTACCTCGGCGGTATGCGAGCCGTTGGGAGACACTAGAACGTCGAATTTGCTGTTTGCGGTGTCAAAAAACACCAACTTGCTCATAACCGCGCTTGCAGGCGTGGCGTTTGCGTTTTTCTTGCTTGTGATGCTTATGATTTCTTCTTGCAATCCGGGGGTGTGACGTGGCGGCGTGGATAATGTCTGTGGTCGGAGTGATTTGTCTCGGCGTATTGGTGGAAATCGTGCTGCCGTCCGGCAAAAGCGCAAAGTACGTGCGCGGCGCGTTTTCGTTGCTCGTCGTGTTTGTGATTGCGTCGATAATTCCCTCGATAGCGAAAGCTGATTGGACGCTGGATTTAAACGACGTTTTTTCATCCGGCGAAGTCGAAACGTCAACGCTTGATTTGACGTTGAGCGCAAGCGAAAAAACTCGGCTTGCCTTGCAAAGCGAGGGCTGCGAGAGTAGGGTGGAGATAGAATTTGAAGCGACGGTTGTCAAAGGCGTGCGGATATTTGTTGAAAAATCATCGATAGACGGAAAACGCATCGTCGAAATCGTGTCGAAAACGCTTGCCGTTTCACCGCAAATAATACGCGTTATTTACAGTGAATAGACGCTTTTTGCGCGCGTGCGCGCGGGCGCATGCGCGAATTTTGATGTACCTGCGCGTGCGCGCGCACGCGCGCGCAAAAAGCGCGAGAAAATACGCAAATTCCACACAAAAAATACTTTTTCGTTTTTCATAAAATCGGGCGGTGAGCATATATATTTTGATATGAGCGAAGGCATTGAAAAAGTCAAAGGCGACGTCAAGAGCGCGTTTGAAAAAATCAAAGGAATAAAAAACATAAAGATTATCGCTTTGATATTCATAATCGCAATCGCACTCATCATATACTCTAGCGTAGCCGCGGACAAAGAGAGCGAAAAGCAGTCTTTTCAAAACGACGACGAGACGCGCCTTGCAAGCATATTGTCGTCGGTCGAAGGCGCAGGCGAAGTGGAAACGATGATAACGAAATCGTCTGGACAAATCGTCGGAGTGCTGGTGATTGCCGACGGCGCAAACAATCCGATTGTCAGACTTCGACTTCTGAGCGCAACGGCAAGCGCACTCGGAGTGAACTCGGACACGGTGAGCGTCATGAGCCGCAAAAACTGAACCTATAGGAGGAATATATGAAAATGAAACCCAAAACAAAAAAGATAATCGTGTTGTCGGTTATGGTTGCTTTGCTCGTTGCCACGGGCGTACTAAACTTTGTGCTCAGCGACAAGTTGAACAAGACGTCCACCGACGTAGCGGGACAACAAGACACCGTGACGCAAACGTTTTTTGCGGCGGCAAGAAGCGACCGCGACGCTACGAGAGAGTCGGAATTTTTGTATCTTGACGCAATCATGAATTCCGAGGAAAGTTCGGAAAAAGCAAAGACAACGGCGCAAGAGCAAAAAATGTTGCTCGTCGAGAGAATGGAAAAAGAACTTGCGCTTGAAACTCTTATCAAAGGCAGAGGATTCGACGACGCAATCGTCACCATCGGCGACAAAGGCGTGAGTATCGTCGTAGGCGAGAGCGAATTAAGCCAAGAACAAGCCAATCAAATACTTTCCGTCGTGGTTGCCGAAACGACTTTCAAAGCAACCGACGTCAAAGTGATTCCTTTCAACTGACATGGGGAGGGGACGCGCCGCAAAGCGTGGCTTTGCGGCGCGGTGATATTGTCTTGAAAGATTGCGGCAATCGTCGCAATCTTTCATATTTTCATATTCGTTTTCGTTTGAGTAATACTATTGTTTCAAAAGGCAATTGTCAACCAAAATAATTTTTGCGTACGGTTGATATAATTTTTTGCGTGTGATATAATAATTTGCACGGAGGCAGAATATGGCAAAAGATAAATCATCCGTATTGAACGAAGTTTTGGTTTCGCTTGCAACCGAGGCTGCGCAAGATGTGGAGGGCGTGCACCTTCTCAACTCAAAGCGCAATTGCGGCGCAGTGTCCGTTTACGTTTTGCCAAACGAAAAAGTTGCGGTAGATCTTTTTGTGAGCATCGACCTCGGTTACACTGTACCCTCCCAAGTTGCAAATTTGCAAGAAAAAGTCAAAAATCAAATCGAAGGCGCAACCAAGTTTAAGGTTCAATCCGTAAACGTTCAGGTTGTCAACGTAAACGTGGCGCAATAATCATGAGAAGAGTAGCAAGAGAAAACGTATTTAAATTGGTGTTCGAATACACCTTCTACGGCTCGGTGAACGAGTCCACTTTGGAGCTTATGCTTGTGGACAGCGATCTTACCGAAGACGACAGACAATATATCAACTCGACGTATTTGGGCGTTTGCACCAACGACGAAAAACTCAAGGGCATCATTGAAAATCACCTTGAGGGATACAAGCTCGAAAGAGTGTATCGTCCCGACTATGCGGTGTTGCTTGTGGCAACGTACGAACTTTTGGAACATACCGCGCCAAACGCAGTCGTAATCAACGAAGCGGTTGAGCTTTCAAAGAAGTACGGTACGGACAAATCCGGCTCGTTCGTCAACGGTGTGCTTGCCAAGATAGTGAAAGATATTGACTAATCAAAGAGAATTATCCCGAAATTTTCAAATACTGCGAAAATGATGTGCAAATGTTTGATATTTCGGGATTTTTTGACTCAAAATAAACGTAAAAATGCCGAAAAATCGGTGTTTTACTGCAAAAAAGGTGTATAAAGTGTCGATTGTGTCAGATAAAACCCCATTTTCTGAAAATACGATTTCGGTTAGCGAAGTAAACGCGACGATAAAAGCCTGCATCGATGCCCCGATATTCAAGGGATTGGAGGTTTTCGGCGAGATTTCGGGCTACAAGTTTTCCGGACCGCATGCGTACTTCACTTTGAAAGATAAAAACTCGCAACTTTCTTGCGTGTGCTTTTACGCGCAAAAGACATATGTTCCCAAAGACGGCGAAAGCGTAATCGTCAGAGGTTCGCTGGACTACTACGTCAAGGGCGGCAGACTTTCGTTGCAAGCAAGTTCCATAACTCCAGTCGGACAGGGTATGTTGTTTTTGGAATTTGAAAGATTGAAGGCAAAGTTGCAAGCTGAAGGATTGTTTGACGAGGCGCACAAAAAACCGATTCCTCAATTTGCGAAAAACGTGCTTGTCGTCACGTCCAAAACGGGCGCGGTCATAAGGGATATAGTTACGACCGTTCGCCGCAAAAATCCCGTCATTGATATCGTTGTCAAAGACGTGCGCGTGCAGGGCGAAGGCGCAGGCAAAGAAATTGCCAAAGTTCTTGAGAGAGTGGACAATCTCGGCTACGACGTCATCGTCATCGCAAGGGGTGGCGGATCGCTGGAAGATCTTGCGCCGTTTTACGACGAAACGCTTGTAAGAGCGGTGTATAAAATGAAAACCCCGGTGGTATCTGCCGTGGGACACGAAACCGATTTTTCGCTTTGCGATTTCGTCGCGGACAAGAGAGCGGCGACGCCGACCGCTGCGGGCGAGCTTGTGGCTTACGATTATTATGCGCTTGCGGACGAGCTCAAACAAAACGTGCGCAGGCTCACGCTCAATGCGACAAGAGCGTATGAGAAAAAGAGTTCTGCAACGCAAATTTGTTGCAACAAACTTCGCAGACTGGCATCCGAATTTTATTTGCAAAGAGGGCACAAAATCGAAGTGCTTATGCAAAGGGCAAAGTCGCAAATCGAGAGGAAGTTCGAGATTGCGGATGCGAGGGTGGACAAAGCCACGGCATCGCTTGACAATCTCTCTCCGCTCAAAACTTTGCGAAGAGGATATTTCAGGCTTCAAGCGGACGGCAAAACCATCAACAAAGTTGCAAATCTCAAAATAGGCGACACGGTTACCGCAACCGGCTCCGACGGCTCGATATGGGCACAAGTGAGCAAAATAGAAATTTCCGAGGAGAATAAATAAATGGCAGAAATCAAAAAATTTGAAGACGCACTTCAAGAACTCGAAGCAATCGTAAAGAAACTCGAAGGCGATATTCCTCTCGACGAAGCAGTGAAGGCTTTTGAAAAAGGAATAGAACTGAGCAAGGTTTGCATTGCCGACCTCAAAGCCGAAAAAGGCAAACTTGCTTTGCTTGTCGATGACATCAACAACCTCACCGAAGAATTGAAACTCGACTGATTATGAAAATCTCGACCATTGACAAAAACGAATTTCTTTTTGCGTTCGAACAGTCGCTCAAAGACGCGATAGGATATGACGATAACGTCATCGACGAGGGTATGCGTTATGCCGCTCTCGACGGCGGAAAAAGAGTGCGTCCTCTTTGCGTGTATTACGGCGCGCGCTCGACGGGCAAAGACGCCGAAGTAGACGAAGTTGTAAGCCTTGCGGTTGCGGTTGAACTTATCCACAACTATTCGCTCGTCCACGACGATTTGCCGGCAATGGACAACGACGATTATCGCAGGGGCAAACTTTCCGTTCACAAAAAATTCGGACACGCAAACGGGATTCTCATAGGCGACCAACTTCTTACGCTTGCCTCATGCGTGCTTCTCGACGGCGCAAGAGCGTTCGGCTCGCACTTTGCAAGAGCGGCGCAAGAGATTGTCGTTGCGGCAAAACGCATGGTTGTCGGTCAAGCTAACGATTTGCAAGGTTGCGAGTGTGCCGATAGTTTTCTTGAAATGTACTCTCAAAAAACCGCCGCATTGATCGTGGGTGCGTTCGGCGCAGGCGCGATTTGTGCGGATGCGGACTTCGAACAGATCGAAAGAATAGGAGACTACGCAATGAACGTCGGCATAGCTTTTCAGCTTGCGGACGATTTGCTGGACGAAGACAAAAACAGCATTGTAGGGGTGTGGGGCAAAGAAAAAACGCACGCACTTCTCGAAAGCGAAACGCAAAAGGCAATCGATTTGGCAACAACCTTTGCAAACGCCAAAGAGTTGTCCGATTTTGCCACGGCGTTGTGCGGTAGAAAAGAATAGACCAAATAATATCGCAAACTTGCAAAAAAAGGTTGCAAAATTAGATTTTGTTTGATATATTGTTAAAGCAATCGTGTGCGGGAGTGACTCAGTGGTAGAGTGTCACCTTGCCAAGGTGAAAGTCGCGGGTCCGAATCCCGTCTCCCGCTCCACACAAAGTATCGGCATCACTCGATACGATACGGCATCATAGCCAAGAGGTAAGGCAAGGGTCTGCAAAATCCTCACCCCCAGTTCAAGTCTGGGTGATGCCTCCAAAAAAATATCTCGCAAACAGCGAGATATTTTTTTACGAAATAAATCCGCAAGCGGATTTGTGAAATGCGCTGCGCGCGTGAAATTTGTCTTTGACAAGTGAAATGCCTGCGGCGTTGCGGATTTATTTCATTTAACATTGTGTCTATCACACAATATTTCATATCGAGAATCGATATTTCACATTTGCGATAAGCAAATATTTCACTCTTTTATTAATTCTTTTTCTCGACTACAATATTTAAGCGGATTTGTGAAATGCGCTGCGCGCGTGAAATTTGTCTTTGACAAGTGAAATGCCTGCGGCGTTGCGGTTTTTTTATATTTCTTGATTTGTTATATTTTTAGAGTGTGAAACACGCAAAGCACTATTTACATTTTGACGGTTTGGTGCTATTATATCCGTAGCAATCTAAGGTAGGAAATATATATGGAAGACAGTCCTCTTGTCGAACAATCGAAATCGTTTGCACTTGACATAATCAAGCTGTGCAATCAAATCAAAATCGATAGGCGCGAAACGGTGCTTGTCAATCAACTTATGCTTTCGGGCGCAAGCATCGGCGCAAGAGTGAGGGAAGCATATTGCCTGCAAGACAGAAACGACTTTATCAAAAAATTGCAAGACGCGCTCAAAGACTGCTCGGAAACGGAATATTGGATAGAGCTGTTGATTGAAAGCGGCACGTATTATTCGGACAGAATGATACTTGAAAAGTGTATCGAGATAAAGAAGATGCTCATGTCCACCATCGCAAAGGAAAGTGAGGCGGCAAAAGCCGATTGAAGATTTGAGAAATTTGTCGAAAAAAAAGAATTCCGCGCGAATTCTTTTTTTATGCTCGAAAAACCTCGAAAAACGCTTTTGTTGCGCTTTACATTTTTGCGGTTTCGTGCTAAAATTTTCAATAATTAATTGCAGACACTATATTACCGTTAGGCAGTGTGATGAGTTGTAGACCTCGAGCCGCAGCGGCGGCGAGCCTTGGAGTGCCGAGCTTTCGTCGCACACAAGCTCCTTTTGCTTCAAC